>MDTB01177407.1_pt1 | contig 30404 bp, 31 predicted proteins | sample 811161 | NCBI WGS metagenome assembly MDTB01 (sample SAMN05326650, study PRJNA326480) | marine metagenome | isolation source: seawater | place: Mediterranean Sea | collected 2009 | reverse complement strand
TACCTCTGTAGCTAGTCTTTGGCAATGAGCATCAGCACCTTCTAGCCCTCCTAGGTTTCCTCCATCACCTATAGGTTCGCTTGTAACAAAAAAAGTCATATTAGAGTTTTGCTGGGAGAAGGCTATAGATGTTATTAAGAAAGTATTAATTAATATGAAATTAAAAAATATTTTTTTTAGTATTTTGATCATATTCTATATTATCTCCAGAGTATTTTTTTATTCTAGTTAATAAAAATTTTATATATTTTTTATGGTATTATTGGATTCAAATAATCTCCATATTAGAGCTTTTGTTTTTAAATAGATCAAGGTATTTTTAACTAAATTATTTTTATGCTTACTGAAGATAAAAAAATTATCATAGAAACAAATAATCTTGAAAGAAGGTATTCGATGGGCGCTGAGACCATCTATGCTATTAAAGACATATCATTTAATATTGCTAGCGGAGAGTATGTTGCTATTATGGGCCCCTCAGGATCAGGTAAGTCAACTTTAATGAACATCATAGGCTGTCTTGATACTTTGGATGGCGGTAGTTATAGCCTTAATGGCACCCCTGTATCTGATTTAACAGATACAGATTTAGCAGCAATAAGAAATAATGATATTGGTTTTATTTTCCAAACTTTTAATCTGCTTGGTAGGTCTTCAGCTATACAAAATGTTGAAGTTCCACTTATTTATAATGGCGTTAAAAAAGCTGAGCGTTATAATTTAGCAAAAGCGGCTCTTAATAGCGTTGGCTTAAGCGATAGATTACATCATAGGCCTAATGAACTCTCTGGTGGGCAAAGACAAAGGGTCGCAATAGCTAGAGCAATGATAATGAACCCAAGTATTTTGTTAGCAGATGAACCAACTGGAAACTTAGATTCATCTACTGGTATTGATATTATGAATCTTTTTAAAAAACTTCATAACCTAAAACACACAATTATTCTAGTCACTCACGATCATACAATTGCTAAGCATGCTGATAGAATAATTACACTTAAAGATGGTATTGTGGAGTCAGATATAGCTATTTGAATTTAAGGAGCTAAGGAAGTGAATATGATTTTTTTTATATTGGCTATAGTTTTTATATCTAGCTGTAGCAACGATAATACAGTGCCTCAGGTTTCTGTATATGAATCGATTCCAGTTGAAAGTATGCTGATTAGCGTTTCTGTTGGGGCAGCCGGGGTGATTGAGCCTGAAGTAACAGTTGATGTTAAATCTGAGGCATCAGGTGAGGTTTTAGCAATTTATGCAGATACTGGAGATATAGTTAAATCTGGCTCCCTGTTAGTTGAGATTGATCAGAGAACTGCTCGAAATACATTAGCACAATTTGAGGCTAATCTTGAAGCTTCAAAAGCAAGAATGGTCATTGCTGGCACACAAGTAGAGAGAGCTGAGAGATTACTAGAGTCTGGTGCGTTTACAGAAATAGAACATGAGCAAAGCCAACTAGAGCATGCTAACGCAAAAGCAATGGTTGTTAGTAATGATGTTGCCGTGGAGAATGCAAGAATAGCTCTAGATGATACTCTAATTAGAGCACCAATTACTGGAACTGTTATAGACAGACAGGTTGAGCTAGGAACAGTAATTTCATCATCCACACAAAATGTTAGTGGTGGAAGCATTCTTCTTAGGATGGCAGATCTTAATACAGTTCAAGTTAGAGCCTTGGTTGATGAAACTGATATTGGTAAGATTAATTTAGGCATGGAGGCGGTTGTCACGGTAGCTGCATATCCAAATCAGCCATATAGAGGCAATGTCTTAAAAATTGAACCTCAAGCATTAGTTGAACAAAATGTAACGATGTTTTCAATACTAATTAGATTAGAAAATAGTAATGGCCTATTGCTCCCAGGCATGAATGCTGAGGTTGAGATTCAGGTACAAAGCAGGGATAACACTCCTGTTATACCAACTTCTGCTTTACGGACAGATAGTGATATTTACTCAACTTCTGTCATGCTCGGAATAGAAGAGGAAGAGCTCAGGGTTCTCGTAAGTGATGCTAATGGAAATGATATTGTTAAACCATCTAGGGCATTAATGATTGAGATTCAAAGAAAAAGATCTAGTGGTATAGAACTGAATAAAGAAGAGCAGTTAATATTTAGTGAGGTAAAAAATAGGCTTTCTGACATGGGTATACCTAACAGATCTAATGAAGTTACAAGGAGTAATTATGAGTATGGAGGAGATTATTGGGTTATTGCTATATCTGATGGTGTTATAACTCCAACTCCTATTACCACAGGGATAACAGATTTTGAAAACAGTGAAGTATTATCTGGTTTAGATATAAATGATAGTGTTCTTTTATTGCCTAGCTCAAGCTTATTCGATCAGCAACAAACCCTACAAAGAATAGTAACCAATTTTTCATCATTACCTTTTCAACAGACTAGTGCTAGAAATATATCACCTGGTCAAGGTATGGGTGGTCAAGGTAGAGGAGGGCGATAGAAGGTTTAGTTATTCTTCTAAATAATATGATTTTTATAGAAACATTTATGGTTGCTTTGCAAGCTATTAAGTCTAATTTTTTTAGATCTGCATTAACGATGCTCGGAATAATTATAGGTGTGTCAGCGGTAATAACTATGCTTGCAATAGGTACAGGCGCCCAAGATCGTATTGAAAGTCAGATAGATGCATTGGGAGCAAGTAGATTAAGCATATCTTCAAGTCCAACGTTCTTTAGGGGCGTTTCAAGGGAACAAGCATCACTTGATTTTTCTGATGCTGTAGCTTTAAAGAATAGATCTAATTATTTGGAAGAAGTGGTGCCTATTCTTAATTCAAGAAATCAGATTAAATACGCAAATAAGAATATTAGCTCCCAACTAGTTGGTACAACAGAAGGCTACTTTAAGCTAAATAATTATGAAATAAGTGCAGGTAGGTCTTTTAGTGATCAGGAAGATCTTAATAAGTCAAGACTTGTTGTTTTAGGAAGCTCCTTGCCAATTCAATTAGGGTTTACTGACCCAATGAATATAATAAATAAGCAAATAACAGTTAGATCAATCCCATTTATAGTTGTAGGGGTTTTAGATGAAGTTGGTTCTGATAGAAATAGCCCTGATGAAAAGATAATTATTCCAATTAACACGGCAATTTCAAGAGTAGTAGGAGCATCTACTTTAGCATTAATAGATACTACTGTTGAGGACTATGTTTCCCTAGAAGTTGCTATGGTTGATATTGAAAGAGTATTAAGATCTGAGCACAAGCTATTACCTGGAGATGAAAATGATTTTTCTATCTACGATCAAAAGATATTTCTAGAAACTCGTGAACAAGCATCAAGGACATTTACATACCTTCTAGCTAGTATAGCAGGAATAAGTTTATTAGTAGGAGGTATAGGTATAATGAACATTATGATTGTTTCAGTTACCGAGAGAACAAGAGAGATTGGCATAAGAATGGCCTTAGGGGCCACGAGGCTTAATATATTAATGCAGTTTTTGATTGAGTCTATGGTATTATGTTTAATTGGTGGAATCTTAGGGATTGTTTTAGGATTTATAATGTCTATATCTTTAGCTAATCTTGCAAACTGGGTTGTTTCCGTTTCTATTGAGTCAGTTATTTTATCAGTTTTATTTAGCATATCCGTTGGTCTTTTTTTTGGAATTCTTCCTGCAAGAAAAGCATCAAATTTAGATCCCATAGAGGCACTCCGTCATGAATAGTTTATGTAAAAAAAATATTCGTTCTATAATAATATGTATATTTTTTATTTCACTTTTCTTTAGTTCTGGATGTTCTCAAAACAGATTAAATCCTCCCCAGAATATAAGTGTTGTGAATGCAAAAGAATATGCAGGTAGTGAATGGGTAGAAGCCTATAATCTTCTTTGCCATGAATCTCCAATCTTAAGTAGAGCTGGAAGAGCTGCAAATAGTAGCTTAATTGAGCCTTCACAATTATTTGATAACTTGTGGGTTTTTGGAAGAGCTGAGACTGTTGTATTTATTCTGCAAACATCTGAAGGTTATGTTCTTATAGATACTTTTTATCTTGGCCAAACAGAATCTGTGTTATTGCCTGCCTTACAACAATTAGATATAGACCCTCAAGAGATAATTCTTGCCATAATTGCTCATGGACATGCGGACCATTATGGAGGTTCAAGATTTTTACAGTCCAATTATGATACCCCAATTGCTGCATCTGAGGAAGATTGGCAACTCATAGAAGATCAATCAGATAGATTTGCTACACCTGAGTACGATATTTCTATTTCTGATGGAGAGGTAATTAATATAGGTGGTATTGATATACATAATTTTCTTATTCCTGGACATACACCAGGGTCATTAGGTTTAATATTTCCTGTTTATGATGGTGGGGTTGAATATATGGCAGGGCTTTTTGGAGGAACGATATTAGCTTCTGATCGGATTGACAATGAGGGCCTCGCTATCTATCTAGATTCTTTAGAAAGATTTAAAGAGGTAGCATCTTCTTTAAATGTTACAGTAGAACTCCAAAACCATCCTGTAATTGATAATTTAGACCTAAAATTAATGAATTTAGCTATTCGTAATCCGAGCGATCCTCATCCCTTTGTACTTGAAAATAGTATATATATAAATTTTCTTGACGTAATTTCTGAATGTACTAAAGCTGAATTATTTAGAAGAAAATAATGTTGTTAAATGTTATTAAATGTTATTAAATGACTATAAATAATGCTAATTTATATTAAATACTTAATACTAGATACTAATAATTAGCTAATATCAATAAATGGAGCGGTTTTTGTAAAAATTGTTATATTTTTGATGTAAAATATCGCTTTATCATATTGATTTAGGGATTATTTTTTGGAAAATCAATCATTACTGTCAGTTAATTCTCTTACTGTTAAGAGAAATAATATTTCTTTATTTCAAGATTTGAGTTTTGAATTAGAAATTGGACAAATAGCTCTTGTTTTAGGGTCAAATGGTAGTGGCAAGACTAGCTTAATTCGTAATTTGCTTGGTTTTAATTCTCCTGTAGAGGGAAGTATTAATTGGTTTACTGACTCAATATCTTATTTGGGGCATAACAATTCCTTGAATAACGAACTTAGTGTTTTAGAAACTATTAATTTCTATTTAGGACTCTACAGCAAATCACCTAGCTTACTTTTAAATTCTGATGTCATTAAAGACTTTGCTAATGAATTTCTAGATTTAAATAAAATAAAAAATAGAAAAATTAAAAACCTGTCTGTTGGCCAGCAACGTAAATTAGCTATATATTGTTCAGTCCTTAAGCAGGGATCTTGCTGGATTCTTGATGAGCCAACGGCAAATCTCGATAAACAAAGTATTAAAGTCTTATTAGATTTTATTTTATTTATTAAACAGGAAAATAGATTTCCTTTTTCCAGCGCAGGAATAATTTTAGCCACACATGACCATTCATTGCTCGAAAAGGAATCGTCATTACTAATAAGGTTGTGAGATGAATATTTTTTGGCTAATTTTTTTTAGAGACTTAAAAGTTGCTTTTAAAAGTAAGCAAGAGCTATTTACACCTTATATTTTTTTTCTTATTGTTGCTTCTATGTTGCCGTTATCTTTAGGTCCTATAAGCTGGAATACACCAATTATAGCTGTAGGGTTTATATGGATAACAATCCTTCTGTCTTCGCTTATGGTTATGGATAGCTTGTTTAGAACTGATATCAATAATGGCACAATGGACCAATTTCTTATCCTTTCTTATTCATTTTCATTTATAATTCTAGCAAAGATTTTTGCACATTGGATTGTTAGCTGCTTGTCTTTGATCATTTTAGCCCCTATTGTTGCCGTCTCATTTGACTTTCCTACTAATAAAGTTTTTTTATTGATTGTGATCATACTATTAACAACGCCAGCTATATCAATTTTTGTTTCTATTGGCTCAGCATTAACTGCTAGCTTACAAAAGGGCAGTGTTCTTATTGGGTTACTCATTTTACCTTTAATATCGCCTATCTTGATTTTTGCAACACATGCCTCAACATTAGCAATTAACGGCGAGTCAATGTCAGGTTCCTTATATATGTTATCTGCTATTTCTATTTTTTCGATAACTTTTGGGCCTTTAATTTGCTCCTCTAGCTTAAAGGCTTCATTGGAATAGGGTTTTATTATGTTCAATTGGTTTTATCGTTTAGGTTCTCCTCCTCACTTTTATAAGTTGAATAGAGTTATTTATCCTTGGATTGGTTTAATTTCTATTCTATTAATTATTATTGGTAGTATATGGGGTTTAGCTTTTGCTCCCTCTGATTATTTACAAGGAGATGGCTTTAGAATGATTTATGTTCATGTTCCTTCAGCTTATGTAAGTATGTTGGCATATATAGTCCTCGCTATTTCTGCTGGAATAGGCTTTATTTGGAGAATGAAATTAGCACATGCTGTTGCTGTTAGTGCTGCCCCGTTTGGAGCATCCTTTACTCTTTTAGCATTAATAACAGGATCTCTTTGGGGAAAGCCAATGTGGGGCACTTATTGGGAGTGGGGTGATGCTAGACTCTTATTTGAGTTATTATTATTTTTTATGTTTCTTGGTTATATCTTGCTACATTCTTCATTTGAAGATCCTAATAGAGGCGATAGAGTGAGTTCTATTTTAGCTGTAGTAGGTATTATTAATATTCCTATTATTCATTACTCAGTTGAATGGTGGAATACACTCCATCAGGGGCCTACTATTTCAAAATTAGATGCTCCATCAATCACTATTGATATGTTATTGCCACTTTTAGTAATGATTTTTGGTTTTACACTTTTTTTCTTTTTCCTGCTTCTGTTTCGTTTACAAACAGAAATATTGATTAGGTCTAGTAATACCCAATGGGTCAAATCATTATTTATGGATAATGCTAATGACTAATTTTTTTCATATGGATGGATATGGACTGTATGTATGGCTAAGCTATGGAATTACTTTTTTAGTTTTGATATTAAATATACTTCTTGCCTATATACATAAAAATAATTTTCTCAATGAATTAAGTTATCGGTATGAACATGATGATGACCTTAACAATAGAATAAAAATTCCGGTTGTAGAAAAAAGATGACCCCGTCAAGAAAACAAAGATTGTTTTTAGTATTATTTTTAGTTACTGGTGTTATTGCTTCGGTTACCTTTGCTCTTAAGGCGTTTCAAAATAATATGCTATTCTTTTTTTCACCATCACAGGTTTATGCTGGTGAGGCCCCTGAATCTAGAGTTTTTAGATTAGGAGGGATGGTTGTTGAAGAGAGTATTAAAAGAGAGGCAGGCAGTTTAACAGTTAGCTTTATTGTGACTGATTATGCTAATTCTATACCTGTTTTATATACAGGCGTGCTCCCTGATTTATTTGCTGAAGGCCAGGGTGTCGTTGCTAGAGGCCAATTAAGTGATGACCTTTTTATTGCTGCAGAAGTCTTGGCTAAGCATGATGAGAACTATATGCCTCCAGAAGTCGCTGAAGCTTTAAGGATTAGCAGAGAGGCTCAAAAATGATTCCTGAAATAGGACAATTCTCATTAATAATTGCATTCTTTTTATCACTAACTATGGCAATCTATCCTATAGTAGGCTCATTATTAAATAAGAAAGAATTATTACTATATGCAAGGCCAATGGCTATTGGTCAGTTTTTCTTTATTATGATATCTTTTTTTTCTTTAGCAATTTCTTTCTTGCTAAGCGATTTTACAGTTTCTTATGTAACGTATAATTCTAATACATCTCTTCCTTTTTTTTATAAATTTTCTGCTATATGGGGAGGCCATGAAGGCTCTTTACTATTATGGCTAACAATACTTTCAGTATGGACTTTACTAGTTTCTCTATTCACTAAAAAATTGCCAGAAAGATATATCTCTTTGGTCTTAGGTGTATTAGGTATAATTAGCTCAAGTTTGTTAATTTTTACTCTCTTAACTTCTAATCCTTTTGAGAGATTATTGCTTCCGGTTTCTGATGGAAATGATTTAAATCCTTTATTACAAGATCCTGCTATGGTTATGCATCCACCAATACTTTATATTGGATATGTTGGTTTTTCGGTTCCTTTTGCTTTTGCTGTAGCCGCTTTATTAGATGGCAAGCTTGAAAAGGGGTGGGCCAGTTGGATGACCCCTTGGACAGTTGCCTCATGGGTTTTTTTGACACTAGGAATTACCCTTGGTAGCTGGTGGGCATATTATGAGCTTGGCTGGGGTGGATGGTGGTTTTGGGACCCAGTTGAGAATGCATCATTTATGCCTTGGTTGGCAGGCACAGCTTTAATTCATTCTTTACAAGTTACTAAAACAAGAGGTTTATTTAAGTCTTGGACTATACTTTTAGCAATCCTTGCCTTTTCCTTGAGTCTACTTGGAACTTTTTTAGTTCGGTCAGGTATATTAATCTCTGTTCATGCGTTTGCTACAGATCCACAAAGAGGTATATTTATATTAGCTTTATTGAGCCTGATATCAGGAGGCGCTCTATTTTTATATGCTTTCCGAGCTCGGACTATCAAAGATGAGGGTAGTTTTGATTTAGTTTCTAGAGAATCGTTTTTGCTGATTAATAACATTTTATTGATCGTTTCAGTTTTAGTAATTTTAATAGGCACACTTTACCCATTGTTTCTAGACGCTTTAGGAATGGGAAAGATTTCTGTAGGACCTCCTTATTTTAACTTAGTATTTATCATACCTATGATTCCTCTTAGCTTATTCTTAGGGATCGGAATGCATGCATCATGGAAAAAAACATCATTAAGTAAGCTAATTAATAAGTTATCACTACTAGTATTATTATCAATTATTTTTGGGTATTTAATTTTAGATTTTACTTTTGGGGTATCAAATTTTCTAACATTAATTGGATTTATTTTAGGCTTATGGATTATTCTTTCATCTATATCAAAACCAGCCGAGTATATTTTTAGCAATAAATTAAAAATATCTAACTTTACAAATAAATTATGGGGAATGACAGTATCTCATTTTGGTATGGGTATTTTTATTATTGGCGTTACGATTACTTCAACTTATAGTATTGAGACAGATAGAAGCGCGAGAGTTGGAGATAGTTGGGATGTTGGCATTTATTCTTTTACTTTTGATGATCTTAGATCTGTTAGTGGGCCTAATTATGAAGCTCAAGAAGCTGCTATATCAGTCTTTAACGGTAATAATCTTATAACTCAATTATTGCCTCAAAAAAGAATTTATTCCGTACAACAAAGCCCTATGACAGAGGCTGATATAGATAATCGTTTAGCTAGAGATATATTTGTTGCCTTGGGTGAGCCTTTAGGAGATGGCTCATGGAGCCTTAGAGTTCAAATCAAGCCATTAATAAGATTTATCTGGTTAGGTGCTATAATTATGGCTTTAGGCGGCCTGATTTCTATTTCCAGGAGCTTATCTGAAAGTGTGAGAAATAAATATGATTAAATATATAATACCTCTAATTATTTTTTTTACTTTGGTGGGTTTTTTTATTAGAGGCCTCTCACTTAATCCTAGTTATGTTCCATCACCACTTATAGGCAAAAATATACCAAATTATGAATTACAGGACCTAGAAAATTTAGAAAATACTATTAGATCTTCTGATATGTTGGGAAACGTATCTTTGTTAAATGTTTGGGCAACATGGTGTATAGAATGTCGCAATGAACATCCATTTTTAGTAGAGCTATCTGAAACAACTAATATTCCTATATATGGATTAAACTGGAAAGATAATCGTTCAGATGCTTTAGATTGGTTGCAGACATTGGGTGATCCATATGTTTCATCTGCTTATGATCTAACTGGAGAGATTGCAATTGATTGGGGTGTATATGCCGCTCCAGAAACTTTTCTTATTGGTAGTGATGGGATTATTTTATATAAGCATATTGCTGCTCTAACACCAGAAGTCTGGACTAAAGAGTTTGTTCCTAGAATTTTAAATGATTGTCGTAATGAATTTTGTTTATAAGTTTTTATCTCTTTCTCTTTTTTCAATAGGGTCTTTATTTGCTATAGATCAAGAGTTGGCTTTTGAGGATCCAGCCCTTCTATCTACTTATCAGGATTTAGTAAATGAGATTAGGTGTTTAGTTTGTCAAAATCAAACTATAGCTGATTCTACAGCGCCTTTAGCGACTGACCTTAAAAGAGAAATAAAATCTATGATAGAGCAGGGTGTACCTAAAGATGATATTCTTATTTTTTTGACTGATAGATATGGCGATTTTGTATTATATAATCCACCTTTGCAGGCAAACACATTAGTATTATGGGCTACTCCAATTATTTTTATTTTGATTGGTGTGGCTACCTTTATTTTGATTTTAAGAAAATATACTAAGCAATCATGAATTCATTTTGGATAGCCTTTTCCTTATTACTGCTTCTTGCATTAGTTTTTCTAATCTATCCAATTTATATTAATAAGTATTTATTTAATACTCAGATTCGATATCCTTTTTATCTTCCTTTATTGGTTATACCTTTTGCTACTTTATTATATTTATATATATCAACTTGGGATGAGGTGTTATTAATTGATAATAATTTACCACCAGTAAATGAAATGGTTGTAGACCTAGAGAGCCAGTTGGCTGATAATCCCGATGATATTGTAGGTTGGCAATTGCTTGGACAAAGCTATATTGTTATGGGGCTGTATTCAGATGCGGTTAGTGCGCTATCAGAGGCTTGGATTAGATCACCAAGTCCATCATTATCATTAAAATTACTTTATGCAGAGGCTCAGGTATTAGACTCTCCAGATTCAATAACAGAATTTCCAGCTATACTTTTTAATGATGTTCTTGATGATAATCCGCTTAATGAAAAGGCCCTCTGGTATGGTGGTTTAGCAGCTCTAAGGTTGGGCGATATAAATTTAGCTTCACAAAGGTGGTCAACTTTATTGGATATAGGTGTTCCTGAGGCAGTAGAAAATATACTAGTTGAACAGATAGATCTATTAAAGGCTAATTCAAACCAAGATATTGATGAGTTAGTAAGCGCTGATACTAATTCGCTTACTCTATCAATAGAAGTAGTTTTTGATGATTCACTTAATCATATTGACATACCTCAAGATACGCCTTTATTTATTTTTGCAAGAGATAAATTAGGAGGCCCTCCAATTGCTGTTATTCGAGATGAGTTTAGCTCGATACCAAGTATTTTTTATTTAAACGATAATAATCTTATGATACCTGGTAGATCGTTATTAGATTATTCTGAGTTATCATTAACTGCTAGGATTTCATTATCTGGCAACCCTATAGCTACTAAGGGTGATTTATATGGAGAGGCTAATTTTGAAGGTGATATCAATAATGTCATATATATTGACAGAATTGTTGAATAAAATCTTTTAAAGCTAATAATTAAATATTAAAATTTTAATTTCTTAAGGTATACCAAGTATGAATAAAATAGTCATCAATACTCTTGATGATATAAGCATCTACTCTCTGAAGGAGATAAAATTATACGACTAGTTTTTTGATGCTACTAGTTATGAAAGTGCATGGGTATTTTTATGGAAGACAGTTTGTTATTTTGGCGTAGCATCACCACCATCAACAATGATTAATTCATTTTCACCTACGCCATTTAATCTATATTCCCTTGCTCTTTGATATTCGCCTGAATTGAAACATTCTTCAGCAGACTTCATATCAGGAAACTCGACAACCACATGTCTTAAGAAATGCTTATTACCTTCAAGTTGATTTTGTGGCCCTCCTCTAGCTAATACTCTTCCTCCATATTTTTTTAGAATATCTGGAACTAAATCAGTATATTTTTTATATCCTTCAGGATTATTAATAATTGATCTTGCTAACCAATATGCCGGCATTTCTATCTCCTTTAGCTATTTTTAACAACAACTTTTATAGCACCATCTATTCTTTCTCTGGCATACTTTAGAGCCTTTGGAAGGTCTTTCATATTAAAAGTATGAGTAAGAATAGGGGATGGATCTAAAGCTTTATTTTTAATTAATGACGCAGCTCTTTTAACTGCACTTTTTCCCTCTCCTCTAATACCATATAACGATATGTTATTTGCAACAATATTACCAACATTTACACTAGATGGCTTATTAGAGAAAGCCGCTAAGCAAATTTTACCACCTCTATTAACTAGTTGAGTGGCTTGGTCTAGACCTTGTGGTGAGCCAGAGCATTCGATTAGATAATCTACTCCTAAATTATTATTTTTTTCCAGGAGAAAATTATTGAAGTTTGTATTATTTGCATTAATTATGTAGTCTGCTCCAAGTGATTTACCAACCTCTAGCCTACTATCAATGATATCTGAGAGAAAAATTGGATTTGCACCTAAAGCTTTAGCAACTGCGACACATAAAAGTCCTATTGGTCCAGCGCCTGTTATAGCAAGACTTTGTCCTGCTATTAAACCATCTATAGTATCGATAGCATACATGGCTGTTCCAGCTGTAACAATTAAGGTTGCTACTTCATTGGATAAATCTTTAGGTACCGCAACTAATGTATTTATATGATTAACTGCATATTCGGTAAACGCTCCATCAGTGGTATAACCATTGGCACGATGTCCTTTATTCATATTTCCATAGTTCTTGCCATAATTATGACACGAGGTATACATTCCTTCTCTACATCTTGAACACCTTCCACATCCAGCATGGATTTCAACAGCCACCCTGTCTCCTATGTTATATTCATCAACATTAGGACCAAGCTCAGCAATGGTACCCATAAACTCATGACCTGGTGTAAAGTTTTTATTAAAAGGGAGTTCTCCATCAATTAGGGCAGGGAACCCATGATGAATAATTTCAAGATCAGTTGCACAAATTGCTACCGCATTAATTTTTATTAAAACTTCTGCATTACCAGGTTTAGGAATTGGCTTAGTAGTTGTAAATACTTCTCCTGGGTTACCTAAAACCCATGCATTCATTTTACCTGAAGATATGGAGGTATCAGAAGTCAGTTTTATGCTACCGCTTTGTTTTTTTCCTGTATAGCAGCTAATACCTTTTCTGCTGTAGCTGGAAGATTTGTTATTCTTACGCCAACTGCATCATAAATAGCATTCATAATTGCAGCGGCCGTAGGAACTGCAGTTGGTTCACCTGCACCTTTTGCTCCAAATGGACCTGTTGGATCATAATTATCTACTAGCTCAACTTCTAACTCAGGCATATCCAAGCTTGTTGGCATAATATAATTTGTTAAATTAGGGTTTATTTGTGTACCGTCTTTAAAGAGAATCTCTTCTTGCAAAGCAAATCCAACTCCCATAGATATCCCCCCCTGAATTTGACCTTCTACCAACATTGGGTTGATTGGAGTTCCGCAATCATGAACAGCAGTGATTTTTTTTACTTCCACTTCACCCGTTTCATCATCTACTTCAACATCAGCTATTTGAGTGGCGTATACATATGCATTAAAAGGCTTTCCTTGGCCAGTTTCAGGATCCATTTCAACTGTAGGAGGGTTATATGAGGCACTTCCAATGGATGGTTTTCCTAATGTATTTTCTGCATGAGCAACAACCTTATCTATTGGTAGGAATCTATCAGGAAAACTTAATACTCTTATTTTTTTATCTACTGCTTCTAACTGTTCTGGCCTTACATTTAGTAATGGCGCTGCAGCTTCAAATAATATTTCCCTGGCTTTTTCAGCAGCAAGTACAATTGCATTACCAGTAACATAAGTTGTTCGACTAGCAATAGCTCCAGTATCCATTGGTGTACTATCGGTGTCCGCTGAAACTACATGAACATCATCAGTTGCTATTCCTAGTGTTTGAGCAGCAATCTGGCCTAGCACCGTAAGAGCCCCTTGACCTGTTTCTACAGTTCCAGTTAAAACTGTGGCTGTTCCATCAGTATTGACCTTAACTGTAGCTGCACTAGCATTAGCAGCAACTGTGAATCCTATTGGATACCACATACAAGCCATTCCTTTACCACGTTTGATCATTTTTTCCACTCCTTCCAACCAAACCTATCACTAGCTTGTTTAAGTGACTCCTTTAAAACAACACTCTGAAGTTGCTGACTAGTTGGGCTAGCTGAACCTTCAGTAAATGCATTTTTGAGTCTTAGCTCTAGAGGGTCAATACCTAATTTTTCAGCTATCTCATCCATCTGTGATTCGTAAGCAAAGCAGACTTGTGGAGCTCCAAAGCCTCTCATAGCGCCGGTGGTAGTTTTATTAGTATAGACTGCATAAGACTCAACAAATAGGTTGTCTATATTGTATGGACCTGCAGCTAATATCGAGCCTTTTCCAATAGTTGTTCCTGTCCAAGAGCAATAAGCACCACCATCAAGTATGAGTTTTATTTTTCTAGCAATAATTTTTCCATCATTATTAACCCCAGTTGTATAATCCATAACAAAGGGATGCCTTATTGTAGAAGATATAAATTCGTCACCTCTAGTAAAAACACATTTTACTGGCCTTCCTGTTTTTTTAGAAAGCAATGCCAAAATTGGCTCATTAGTAATTTCATTTTTACCACCAAAATTACCACCGACAATAGTTCCAATTAAGCGAATTTTACTTTGAGGCAAAGATAGCGTTCTTGATAAATCTTCTCTACCGAGTGTAATTCTTCCGAGGCTAGACCAAACTGATACTCTACCATTGCCATCCCATAGTGCAATTGATGCATGAGGCTCTATAGGCACATGTTCTACCATTTGTGTTGAATATTGTCTTTGAAAGATATGATCAGATTCAGCTAATCCTTTTTCAACATCCCCCTTTTTTATGATTTTACTTGTATAAATATTTGTTTTGTCTCCATGAATTTTTGGGGCTGAATCTTTAAGTGCTTCTTGTGGATCAAAAACTGCCTCAAGAGGCTCATAAACAACTTTAATTTTTTCTAAGGCGTCAGCAGCAATTTGCTCATTAACAGCTGCGACAGCAGCCACTCCATCACCTTTATGCCTAACAATAGTATCTGCAAGTACGGGCTGATCTTGAAATGTTGGGCCAAATGTATTAACTGGAATTTCATCTCCAACTAAAGTAGCTAAAACACCTGGTATGGCCTCTGCAGCAGAAGTATCGATACTAATTATTTTGGCATGGGCATATTCGCTTCTTAATATTTTTGCATGAATCATGTGAGGAAAAGACATATCATCAATATATTTTGTTTGTCCAAGTCCATGCAATCGGCCATCTGGCCTTGTTGCCCTTGCTCCTACAGCAGGAGTTTGAAGACGAGCATCAGATTCAGGTAAATCTAGCGGATATATAACTGGATTATCACCAGGAACACTTACAGGTTTTTTTGAGGGCGCTTGAGAATCCTTCTTTTTGAGCAGGCTTTCAGTTGTTTTTTGTAAATCCTTATTTCTAGTAACCATAATTACTCCATTTACCTAATAATTATAAGGCGTTAGTTGTATTTATTTCTTTAGCAGCCTCTTGAATAGCTTCAATCATTTTTGTATAGCCAGTGCATCTACAAAGATTACCTGCTAGTGCATCTCTTATTTCATCAACAGAGGGTGATTTATTCTTATCGAGAAGGTTTTTAGCAGACATAATCATACCAGGACCACAATAACCACATTGAAGTGCACCAAGGTCTTCAAATTTCTGTTGGACAGGGTGAAGCTTTTGAAAGGTGGCAAGCCCTTCAATAGTTAGTACTTCTGATCCTGAGGCTCTAGCAGCAAGCATAAGGCATGAATTGACTGACTCTCCATCAACAACAACAGTACATGTCCCACAGTCTCCAACATCACAACCTAACTTTGCGCCAGTTAAGTCAAACTCATCTCTTAACATTTTTAAAAGTGTAGTTTCAGGAGAAACATCTGCTATTTTTTTTTCACCATTGACCGTTATTTCAACTTTCATAATAAATTCCCTAGTTAATTTTTTTGTTTAGCCTGATCTGCTGATTGTATTAAAACTCTTTTAGTGAATGTTCTTATTATATCACACCTATATTTAGCTGATGATCTAAAATCATCAATTGGCTTGGCTTCAGAAACAGCAATTTCAGCGGCCTCATTTATTACTTCTTCAGAATATTTTTTCCCTTCAAGGAAAACTTCAGCTTTTAAAGCTCTTAAAGGAGTAGGGGCCACAGCTCCTAATGCAATTTTTGGCTCAGAAATAATATCTGATTTATTTAAATACATACTTGCTGCTGCATTTACTAATGCCAAGGCTTGTCCTTTTCTAAGTCCATGCTTTAGAAACTTTGATGGCTTAGAAAGGTTTTTCTTTGGGATAAGTATATTAACTAAAAGCTCATGTGATTTTAAAATAGTTTTTCTTGGCCCTATAAAGAAATCTTCAATTGGCATAGATTTATAACCATCAGTCCCAATGATTGTTACTATACTTTCTAAAACCATTAAAGATGGAGCAGAATCAGCTGATGGAACGCATGTAACTAAGTTCCCACCAACAGTTCCAAGATTTCTAGTCTGTACTGCACCGACAGTGTGTGCTCCTTCAATAACTGCTGGTATATATTTTTGGCATAGCTCAGAAGACATTATTTCACCAAACGTTACCATGCTACCTATCTTTAAGCCTTCTTCTATTTCTTTAATTCCCCTGAATTCTTCTATACAGGAAACATCAACTAACATAGTTATATTGCCAGGGTTATGCTTTAGATCGACGATTAAATCAGTACCACCTGCCAATGGACAGGAGCTATCTGAATTTTCAAGAAGTAGATCTACCGCTTCTTTGGCATCTTTTGGTGCAATATAGTCTAAAGGCCTCATAATTTATATCTTATTTAGAAACAATAGAGTTAGCAATATTCTTAAACTCATCAATTGAAAGTAGTGCTTTCTTTTCTGTCCCTTTTTGCTTAACTTCCATTAGGATAGCCAATGATTCTTCTTCAGTGGCTTTTATTCCAATTTTATCAAGCCATATATTTACAGAATCTATACCACTCCCTTTTCCCATTACCACATCAGCAGAAGGCTGGCCTACTAACTCTGGCCTCATTGGGAATAGCTCAGTTAAATGTTCATTCCCACAATTTTTAAACCAATTGGCAATTATTCCAGATTCTACTTGGTACAACATATCACCAACAATAGATTTATTTGTTGGTACTTTAATTTTAGACAATTCTTCAACTAGCTTTGCAAGTGGATAGAGCTTCTCAGTTTTTATATCAAGATCTATTCCATACATTGTCAGCAGGGCCATTACAATATCCTCAGTAGGCGCATTACCTGACCTTTCTCCAATACCAAGAACTGTTGAGTGAACAACTTCTACACCTTCCGCTAATGAAAGCAATGTATTTGCTACACCTAAGCTAAAGTCTTGGTGGAAATGTGCTTCAAGGCGTGTATCTGGAAATTTTTCTTTAACTGCTCTCACGAAGTATTTCATTGCGTGTGGCGATATCACACCGAATGTATCAACAAGAGCTAGCGCATCCATATGACCATCACTAGCCACTTTATTTATAAGCTCCAAAACCCAAGATAATTCGGAACGTGAGAAATCTATAGGAAAGAAGACAACTTCTAGTCCTTGTTCGTGAGCATAAGCAGTTGCTTCTACAGATGTATCAATTGCTTTTTGGAGTGGCCATTTATATCCATACTCAATCAGATGCGTACTAGCAGGAACTTCCATTATTAAACCCTTTACTCCACAATCAACAGAGGCATCAACATCTTGCTTCATACACCTACAGAAAGAGTAAATTTCTGGACCAAAATCTTTTTTAACAATTTCAGCTATAGCTTTTTTATCAGCTGCTGAAACAGCAGGAAGGCCAGCTTCAATTCTGTGCATACCAGCTTCAGCTAATGCTTCTGCAATCCTTAATTTATCATCAAAATTATAAGCAATTCCTGTTTGTTGCTCACCATCTCTTAGTGTGACGTCGTGAATTTTTAAATTCTTAGCAAAATTAAACTCACTCACTACTTCGTTGTTGTAATTCCAAGCACTGCTAAACCAGTTGTCAGTTTTCCATGGTTGATTAGACATAAACAAATTCCTCTTAGGTCAATTTACTATATTCTCTAATTATAAACTTAATTAGGCCTAAATTCATCATCTAGAGCTTTTCTGATTCTCGCAACTGATGAAGGGTCAGGCTTAGTAGTAAAGTGACTCACTATAAGAGCTGCTGGAATGTTAAAGACAAGGCCCCAGAACGATGGGTCAAAGCGAAATCCCTGTGGGAGAAACTCTCTACCAAAGAATCTCACAAATAAAGACGCTACAAGTCCAAAGATAATGCCAGCTACGATACCAGCTTTTGTAAACCAAACACGCTTCATTGGAACGGTAACTGCAATTACTGCTGGAAGTAGCTGAGTTATCATTGATGCCGTAACACCAATCATTAAAACTACTATCCCCCAGTCTTTTGTAGCAGCAAGAACAGTTATGGCGACAAGAAATACTACAAATATTCTTCCTACGGAAATATAGTGCCTATCACTAGCTCCTTTATTAATAAATGAGGAATAAACATCTTTGGTAAGCATTGCAGAGTTAGCATTTGTATCAGCATCTAGCGAAGACATTCCTGCGGCTAATCCTCCTGCTACAATCATTCCTGCAAACCATGCTGGAGCATATTCAGCTAAAAGTCTGGGAAAAGAAGAGTCTGCCCCTGATCCAGTTAGATCGGGATAATAAGTATAAGCTGTAAAACCAATGACCATAGCCGGAAGATATAAAGCCATTAGGTAAAAACCAACAGTAAGTCCAATTTTTTTAGTTGTTTCGACGCTTTTTGATGAATAAAAAAACATAAATCCTCTTGGCAGAATTGCCCAATAAAGAGCAATACCAAAAACAGGCCATGTAAGCCACCATTCTGGGGTTGCTAAGCCTTGAGGGCCAGGTAAAGTGAGCATTTCCGGCCTAGTCTCTTTAACTTTATTAAATAATGTTAGTAAATCACCGTCTATTAACATTAAGCACCAAAAGGCAGCTGCCCAAATTGCAACAAACATCCATATTGCTTGTGCTACGGTTGTCCATGTAACACCTCTTATACCACTTGATGTGACATAAATAGTAACCATCACTCCCATAATGGCTAATGCTAACCAGTAAGGGATATGACCTTCAGTTCCTCCTGATAACAATCTTGCAGGGCCGGTTATATTAGCTGTCATAAGAGGGATACAACAGGATAAGATATAAAGAGCAATAAATGCTCTAAATTTACCATCTCCAAAGTAATCGGCCAACATATCAGCAGGAGTAATATAATTAAACTTTCTACCAAGGCAAGTAATTCTTGACCCAATAAAATATATCATTCCTAGAGGCGTAAAGACTGTCCATAATATGTTTACAGCAAATGCTACTCCGTGTTCATGGTAAAAGCCCATAGAGCCTGGAATTGCAAATGCAGTATGAAATCCTCCAGCTATCCCAAGATATAGCACTATAAATCCAAAACCTGGGCCAACTTTAAAATAGTCATCCATTCTTGCATTCTCAACTTTTGCCCATTTACCAGTTCCTAACCAAAGAATAAGAAGTGCGTAAGCAATTACGATAATTATTGTGTAGTGCCAGGATTCCAAATTATTCCCCTTTAATTTTTTTTGATTCGTTTAATATCTTAATGCCGAAGTAGCAACAGCTAATTAGCCAGATAAGTCCCCAACCACTGCACCAAACAAAAACTAGAGGCATGCCGAGAATAGGAATTGGTTTATTTACAAACCATGTACCAACATAGACCATTAAAAAACAGAAGAAAAATGTGAAGAAGTAAAGCTTTTCCCAGGTTGTTTTTGGAATTAAGTGACTTTTAGAGTCTTTATCTGACATGTATCTAGTACCTCTATTTTTTTAAATATTATTTAATGAGTTTCTAAAGTTTAATGATTATATTTTTTTTGTATACATGTACAAGTAATATTTTTTTTAAAAAAATTATTTTAATGGATAAATTTTAAAATGAATTTTAAGTACATTTGGCGGAAATTAGTAAATATAATTTTTATATAATTATACATTAGTAATAATATTATAATATTTAAATATTAAATAAATTGTTTATAAACAATGACTTAATTATTTTATTTATAGTAGAATATTAAAAAAAAATATTAAAAAAATAGACACATTTAGGATTCTATAGTGCTAACATCAGTCCTTCGTAATAAGACAAACTAGTATCAATTATTATTAAAATAAAAAAGGAGATATTATGGGTGTTGGAAAAATAGCAAACCTTCTTGGTTTAGCAGTTGTTATTATTGCTGGTTTAGCTGGTTCAGGGGTAATTCCTTATGACGGCTTAGCAATTATAATCCTTGGTGTAGTCGGTGGTTATTATGTAGGAGGCGATGATCGTGGTGCCTTCCTAGTAGGCGCTGTTGCATTATCAATTGTTCATGGGGCCTTAGGTGGTATCCCAGCAGTTGGCGACTATATTAATGCAATTTTAGGCAATCTATCTGCTCTCTATAATGCAGGTGCAGCAGCTATTATTATTCTTGCTGCTTATGAAAAAGCTACTGGCTAACTTTTTAGCTAGTTAGTGAATAGAACCGTGAGCTTTTAATTAAGCTCGCGGTTTTTTTATAAACAATTATATCTTTTGTTTTGGTTGGATGCTTCGTTAAAATTGATAAGCGCAGGTGTCATGGCACCGACAAGATCAGACATTCTTGTATCACCTGAGGGATGGGTGGACAGAAATTCAGGTGGCGCACCATCAGATACTTCCTCCATGTTCTTCCACAAATAGATGCTAGACCTGGGGTCATACCCGGCCTTTGACATATAATCTAAACCAACTTTATCAGCTTCACTTTCTTGCCCTCTATCAAATGGAAGAGATAAGAGTAGCGTAGTACCTGTTTGTATGTAATCTCCAAGACCAGTTGCAGCGTTACCTAGTATGACTAACATATCATTCCTTGATTGATTTCTTGCTCTTTCTATTACATGAGATTCTGTAAGATGTGCAATTTCATGACCAATGACTGCTGCTAGAGCATCTGGAGTGTCAGCTACTTTGAATATTCCTGTGAAGACTCCTATTTTTCCTCCTGGCATCGCAAAGGCATTTGTAGAGTCATCATCAAAAACTCTGACCTCCCAATCCATACTTGCGTATGGCTCTTCTAGCACACTTATTATATTGTCTGCAATACACTGTACAAATTGCTGAATACGTGGATCTTCTGGCGTAGGCAATGATCTCTTCATTCTTAACCACTCCAGCCTTGCCTCTCGCTCTACCTCCTTTTCAGAAGTGAAGAATGCATTAGACTCATTCATACTAACCAGGCTAAATATTAGTATGATTGACATCACTGTAGTTAGCTTATGTCTCTGTTCCATATCCTTTATTATAAGCAAATATTCCTTTTATTTATACTTACACTATTATCGTAATTCTATAGCTTTGGTTGACGAAGCAGCTATATTTTTAAGTTGATTTTTTATTAGTATACTATATGCTGTATAAATATACATATATGTATATGTATATTTATTATAAAAAAATAATGTTTATCAATAATTTATATAACTATCCTAAAAAAAATTATGTTTTTAAAGAGAGATCCAGTAGGCTGGCCTAGCCCCGCAGATGACTATTCAGAAGACTTTATTAGCCTTAATCAACACTTAATCAAGAATCCTGCAGCAACATATTTAATGAGAATTGATAGTAATTCCATGATAGGCATTGGTATAAATATTAAATCTATATTGATTGTTGATCGAAGCCTCAAGCCTAAAAATAATAATATAGTTATCGCCTTAGTAGATGGATCTTATGTTTGTAGACAATTAAAGCTATTTCCAAAATTAGAATTAATTTCTAGAGGTGTAGTAAATAAGCCTATAACTATAGATAAAGAAGAAGAGTTAGAGATTATTGGTGTGGTCATAGCGGCTATTAATCAATACTAAGCTTTATGTTTATGTTAGTTGATTGCAATTGTTTTTATGTCTCATGCGAGAGGGTATTTAGACCGGATTTAAATAAAAAACCAGTAGTTGTACTGTCTAATAATGATGGCTGTGTGATAGCTCTATCAAAAGAAGCAAAATGCCTTGGAATTAAGATGTGCGATCCTTGGTTTAAGATTAAAAATTATTATTCCTTTAGAGGCGTGGTTGCGTTTTCATCAAATTATGAATTATATGCTGATTTATCATATCGCATTATGAATATATTAGAATCATTGGCTCCCAAAATAGAGGTATATAGTATCGACGAAGCATTTTTAGACTTAAGCCAGATAAATAATAATGTAGATATAAAAAAAATAGCAGTTCAGTGCCAAGCAAAAATTAAAAAATATGTTGGCATACCTGTTAGGGTTGGTAGTGGCCCAACGAAGACAATTGCTAAAATTGCTAGCTATGGAGCTAAATATTATACAAAAAATAATATTCTAAATTTATCTAAAATAAACGATCAATATAAAATAATGCAAGATATACCAGTAAAGGAGGTTTGGGGTGTCGGGCTCAAATTGAGCAACCGTCTAAGTTTATTAGGCATAAGGACTGCAGCTGATTTATTGCGCTCTGATATTGTTTATATGAAAAAAATGTTTGGCATTAGTTTGGTTAAAACTATTATGGAGCTAAATGGTCAAGAGTGTATGAGTCTACAAAGTAAATATAGAGAAAAAAAACAAATTATTGTTAGTAGGTCTTTTAGTCAAAAGATTGATAAGTTAAGTTCTTTACAAGAAGCAGTCAGTGACTATACTGCTAGAGCTGCAGAGAAGTTAAGAAGGGGAAAGCAACTATGCAAATCGTTAACAGTATTTTTACGAACTAATACATTTGGTGTATCTAATGATAGTCATTATGAGCGTTCTTATTATGTGCCGCTACTATCATTAACCGACGATACAAGAGAATTAATTACTGCAGCAAAATTTGCTATGAAAAGAATTTATAGATTAGGCTATAGCTATAATAAGGTTGGTATAGTATTTAGTGACTTAAGTAGAAATAATAATATTCAAATAGAAATATTTAATAAAAGAGGCGAAGGAAGGGCGAAAAGGTTAATGAGAGCAATAGATGAGATTAATTTTCACAATAAAGGGAAGGTGATGTTTTTAGCTCAAGGGGTAGAAAAATGCTGGTCAATGAAAAGAGACTACCAATCACCAAAATATACAACTAGCTGGCATGATCTACCAGGAGTTATGTAATGAGTTTTCCCCATCCCTCAGAGGGGTGAAAATTAGACCCAAAAGATTTTTCGAGAGAGTTAAGCTTATTGATTATAGACTCAAAACCAATTGACTTGGCATAATTTAAAGGCCCTCCTGTGAAAGGAGCGAAGCCTGTCCCAAAAATAACAGCAGCATCTATCAAGTCTGTATCATCAACAATACCATCACTTAGGCATGACATAGATTCATTGAGTAAGGAGTATATGAGACGATCAGAAAGATCTTTGCTTGGCTTAGGAAATTGTTTTGATTTCTTTGGCCTATTATTAATAAATTTATAAAAACCCTTTCCTGTTTTTGCGCCTAGGTCTCCAGCAATAACTTTAGTTTTTAGTATATCTGGAGGCTTTACTCCAAAGACTTCAACTACATGAAGCGCTATATCTAATCCTACACGGTCAGCTAGTTCTATAGGCCCTGTTGGCATTCCAAAATCTTTAGCTGCTTTATCAATAGTCTCTGGCATGTGCCCATCCATGTAACAGATTAATGCTTGATTCATGTAAGGAGCTAAAATACGATTTACCACAAAACCTGGAGAACTATTACAAGGTAATGGCAGCTTCCCTATTTGCGAAACAAATGAAATAGCTGCTTTAACGACCTCATCAGATGTTTTTTCCCCTTTCACCACTTCTACTAATGGCAGTCTATGAACAGGATTAAAAAAATGTATCCCTACTAATCTTTCTGGATTTTTCATTACACTAGCGATATCTTCAATTTTTATACTTGAGGTATTTGTTGCGAGAATTGTAGATTCGGAGCACTGCTCTTCAAGTTTTTTAAATAAGCTTTGTTTTATTTTTAGGTCTTCACTAATGGCTTCAATTATAATATCAGCGGAGCTAATTTTTTCCCCTTCTAGGTCGGTAATCAATCTATTTTGTGCTTTTTTAATATCACTTTTATTTTTAAGTTTCTTTTCAAATAATTTATCTGCCCTTATTAAGCCGGGCTGTATAAATTTTATATCTCTATCTTGGATGGATGTTTGTATGCCTTTTAGAGCGGACCAACTGGCTATATCAGCACCCATGGTTCCTCCGCCAATAACATGACATGTATTTATACTACTTTCTTTTGATCCCAGACCTTTTAATTTGTTACTTAGTTGAAATACACGAATCAGGTTTCTACTAGTACTTGTCAGATAAAGCCTACAAAACTCTTTTGCTGATTCTTTGTGCGCTGTTTTTTTAATTACACCATGATTTTTCCAGAGCTTTAAAATACTGAGCGGAGCAGGGTATTGGCTAGCCTTTATTTTTTTTAATATCCTATTTTTAATATTTAAGTAAATTAGCATTCTGAAAGGATTGTAATTTAATATTTTTAAATACCATTTACTGGTATTTATTTTTGGCTTTAAAAGAACAATGTCTACTGCTATTTTTTTTAAATTATTTGGCTCTGTTAAAGAATCAACTAAGCCGAGCTTAAAGGCATCTTTCGATGAAATAAATCTTCCAGAGAGCATTAGCTCAAGTGCTGATATCGCTCCAATTTTCTTTATGCTTCTTACATATCCACCAAAGCCAGGAAGAAGCCCTAGTTTAATTTCAGGAAAGCCAATACATTTATTATGACTATCTATGCTAACTCTATAGTCGCAAGCAATTGCAAGTTCAAGCCCACCTCCTAAAGTAAATCCATTTAATAACGCTACAGTAGGACATTTAAGGGCTTCAATTTTATTCATTATAGATTGACCAGATATCGTTGCCTCATAGATGTCATCAAAATTGTCGATACTTTTAAATTCGTTAATATCAGCTCCAAGGATAAATCCTGTTTTTTTTGCAGATTGGAAGATTACTCCTTTAGGTGTATTAATTAATAAATCTTCTAACAATGTATCGAGTTCATGTAAGGCCCTTTCAGATAAAACGTTAACTGATTTTTTTGGCGTATCAAAAGTTAACCAACAAATTTGATTATTATCTACTTCTAATTTCCATAGATTTTCATCTTTCACTATTACACCTCAACCTAAGCTTAAAATTCTGAATTTTCTTATTACATCAAGTATAATAGAAGTAGTTATAAATAAGTAATAGTGTTTTATGAGCTATAAAGATAAGACAGTAATTATTTCTGGTGCTAGTAGGGGAATAGGGTTATCAATTGCTAAAGCCTTAGCAAAAGATGGAGCTAACATTGTCCTTGCCGCTAAAACATCTGAGCCCCACCCAATACTTCCAGGAACCTTGTATACAGCAGCAGAAGAAGTTGAGTCTGCTGGAGGCAATGCACTTCCAATTGTCTGTGATGTTAGAGATGAGTCTCAAATTGATAATGTTGTGAAAGAGGCAATTAATAAGTTTAAAAAAATTGATGCTTTGGTTTTAAATGCAAGCGCTCTATCTCTTCAAGGAACATTAGAAACGCCAATCAAGAAGTTTGATTTAATGTCTAATATCAATCAAAGAGGGACTTTTTTAATGGGAAGGGCTTGTATACCTCATTTAATTCAATCAGATAATCCACACATTCTAACAATCTCCCCCCCGCTAGACTTTGCTGATCATTGGTGGGGAAAGTATCTACCATGGACAATGATGAAATATTCTATGAGTTTATGTGTTTTAGCTTGGTCACAGGAATTTTCAAAATCAGGGTTAGCTGCTAATGCACTTTGGCCAAAAACAGCTATTTCTACAGCTGCTACAAAAATGCTTGGAGATGCTGTTTTTAAGCAATCTAGGAAGCCAGAGATAATGGCTGATGCTGCTTATTGGGTTTTAACTCAGGATGCTAACTCTTGTAACGGTAACTATTTTCTTGATGAGTCTGTTCTTAAGGATATTGGCATTAAAGATTTTGACGTCTATGCTAATGATCCTTCTACACCACCACTTACGGACTTCTTAGTAGATCCATAATTATTAGTATATCCATAATTAAATCATTTGAATAAAAAAAATATAATTGATTTAGCCCAAATCAAGAATCTTATTAAGTCTGGAGATACAATTATTGTTGGTGGCTTTGGAATGACAGGGACACCAATTCACCTTTTAAATGCAATATCTGAATCTGGTATAACCTCATTGACCTATATAGGTAATAATATAGGTGAGCCTGGACTTGGAGGTGGAAAGCTACTTAGAAATGGACAAATCAAGAAGGTTATCGGATCTTTTTTTACTACTAATCCAGAAGTTTACGCTGCTTATCAGTCTAAAGAATTGCAGGTTGATCTATTGCCTCAAGGAACACTCATAGAGGCAATTAGAGCAGGTGGTTCAGGTATTAAAGGCTTTTATGTAGAAACTGGAGCAAATACAGATATTGATCAAGGAAAGTCACGAAATATTGACGGTATCAAATGTATTTTTCAGAAAGGTATAAGAGCTGATGTTGCTTTGATAAGGGCCTGGAAAGCTGATACTGCTGGAAATATTTTTTATAGAATGACAGAAAATAATTTTAATCAGGTAGCTGCTACAGCTGCTGATATAGTTATTGCTGAGGTTGAGGAAATTGTACCTGTCGGGTCCATAAAGCCAGAAGAGATTCATACTCCAGGATTATTTATTGATTATTTAGTTCAAGCAAAAATACGTGAGGAAGATCTTGGTACTTCGGTCTCCGTAGAAGCTAGTGATAAGAAAGTTGATGAAAGACGACTTAAGATGGCTCAAAGCGCTTTAAGAGAGCTACATCCTGGAGATGTGGTAAATTTAGGTATAGGTATTCCCACTTTAGTAGCTGATCTTATAAAGCCTTCTCATGAAATTACATTACACTCAGAAAATGGCATGCTTGGTGTAGGACCGTCACCTAGCAAAGGTGGTGCTATGGATTATCCAGTCAATGCCGGAAAAATACCAGTAACCTCTCTTCCCGGTAGTAGCTACTTTGATAGCTCATCATCATTTTCAATGATTAGGGGAGGGCATATTGATGTAGCAATAATGGGTGGCCTACAAGTTGATGAGTCAGCTAATATTGCTAATTGGTCAATACCGGGCAAGCCATTATTTGGGATTGGTGGAGCAATGGACCTAGCCCTAGGAGCAAAAAAGTTAATTATTACAATGATGCATGAAGATAAAAAAGGACTTTCAAAAGTTGTTAGTAACTGCTCACTGCCAATTACAGCATTTGGATGCGTATCAGTTATTATTACTGACCTTGGTAAGTTTAGGTTTGAAAATAATCAGCTTTTATTAGTTGAAATTATGCCCCATAGCTCTATAGAAGAAATCATCTCTAAAACTGATGCTAATTTTGAAGTTTTTATTTAATATTTATTTTATAGTTTAACGGTATTGTTAATGAATAGTATTTATCATAATTTTAATTTTTTGTATGGATAGAAGAAAATTCCTTAAAAGCTCTTGTCTTACAACCACAGCTCTTTTAGGTTTAAAAGCTTATTCTAGAGAGGTTAGTGCTAGTACTATGGCATTAATTAAGTCTTCTAATATGTCATCATTGACTAGTCTTTCTTGGAATGGAGAATTAAGATCGGATCCAGATAATATTATTAATCTTCCAATCTTTACAGATAATTCTTCTGGCCTTCTTTATAGGGTTGTTTCTGTAGCTGGTAGCATAATGTCAGATGGTCTTGTTAATCCAAATAGATGTGATGGAATGGCAGCCTTTTCTTTGCCTAGTGGTAACTATGCCTTGATAAAAAATCATGAGACTAGCGGCTATGACTCAAGTTTAGATATTGATAGGAGCTATAGAAGTCCTCAGGATAAGGGTGCTTATGATGGAGGAACGACAACCCTTGAGTTAACTCCGTCTCTTGATGTAATAAGAGAGCATAGGAGCTTATCAGGGACTATAGTAAATTGTGCTGGGGGGGCCACTCCATGGGGAACATGGATTTCATGTGAGGAAACTTATAATGCCCATCATGGATATGCATTTGAAGTTGATCCTAAAGATACTACCTTAAAAGCTCCTAGACGATTGACTCCAATGGGAAGATTTAAAAGAGAAGCTATTGCGATTGATACCTCTACTAAAATTGTGTATCAAACTGAGGATAGTTTTTCTGGATGTTTTTACAGGTTTATACCTGATCAACCTTCCCTCAATGACCTCACTTTATCTGGAAAGCAGCAAGCGCTAAAAATACCGAATATACTAGATACAACTAATAGCAATGGATTTATTAAAGTTGGTGATGATTTCGCAGTTGAATGGGTTGATATTAATGATCCATCTGCGTCGATCACCTCTCAAAAAGATCAAGCCAAATCTTTAGGCGCTACAATTTTTTGTAGAGGCGAGGGTATTTGCATGGGCGAAGATTCTATTTTTTTTGTATCTACTACTGGAGGACCTGGTCGACTTGGTCAAATTTGGGAATACAAACCTTCTGTGAATAAAATAAAGCTTTTCTTTCAATCAAATAATAAAAATCAATTTTGGAGGGGGGATAATATTATTGCCTCGCCATGGGGAGATTTAATCGTTGCTGAAGATAATAATAGTGGTGCATGTAAGTTAGTAGGTATTAAACCAAATGGTCAAACTTATACCTTAGCTTCTGTTTCAGCATCTAGTTCAGAATTAGCTGGTATATGCTTTTCTCCTGATGGCAAGGTAATGTTTTTTAATATTCAGACAGAAGGGTTAACAATTGCTGTAATCTCTGAAACCGGAACATGGGAGGAGATAGAAAATCTCACCCATCATAGCTAACTTCTAAATAAATGTATTATAAAGAAAATTCTAAAATCTATTTTTTTATTAATAATTTCTAGTATTTAAAACTTAGCTTCCTGTATATTATAGATAACTTAATGAAGGTATATTGATCTATGAATAGGACATTTTTTATTTTTATTTTTTTCTTTCCATTGATTCTCCTATCTCAAGAATTTAATTCACAGGATCATGATTTTAAAGTAGTTACTGTTGCTGAAGGGTTCAAGAATCCATGGAGCATAGCTTTCCTCCCAAATGGAGACATGCTTATTACTGAAAGACCCGGTAGATTAAGAATTGTAAAAGATGGAGTGTTATTACCAGATGAAATAGAGGGAGTTCCTTCAGTACGTGCTATCAATCAAGGTGGTCTTCAGGAAGTCGTACTTCACCCGGAGTTTGAAATAAATAATATAATTTATTTAAGTTATGCCAAGCCTAGATCTTTAGGAGCTCAGGGAACAACAGCACTTATTAGAGCTCGCTTAGTAGACAATACTCTTGTTGATGTTGAGGAAATTTTTGAGGCTAAGGCTTGGAATACAACAGGCGGTCATTTCGGCGCAAAGATTTCTTTTGATAATGATGGTTACTTATACATGTCAATAGGTGATAGGCAGTCATCTCCTACAGGTGATTTATCTAACCACCCAGCCCAAGATTTATCTTCTCATTTTGGAACTATTATTCGTTTATTCGATGATGGCTCTATACCTCAAGATAATCCTTTTTTTAATGTGCCAGGAGTATTGCCTGAAATATGGAGTTATGGCCATCGAAATCCTCAGGGGTTAGTAGTTGATCAAGAAAGTAATTTGGTATGGTCAACAGAGCATGGCCCGCAAGGTGGAGATGAACTTAATTTAATTTTACCAGGATTAAATTATGGTTGGCCTGTGATTGGGTATGGTGTCAACTATAGATCTGGTACGGCTATTCATGAGAGTACTACAAAGGAAGGTATGGAGCAGCCTAAGGTTCAATGGACTCCTTCGATAGGAGCTTCAGGGCTAATGATTTATAGTGGTGATAAATTCCCTAACTGGAAAGGCAATATTTTTGCTGGAGGCCTAGCTGCTACTCACAGAAGGCTTTCAAGGATTTCTATTGAAGGAGATCGAGTAATGACTAGAGAGTCTTTATTGCATGGTGAGTATAGGATAAGAGATGTACGTCAAGGGCCAGATGGTTATATTTATTTAGCTATTGATGATCGATGTAGACCAAGTTGTTTAGACAATGGTTTAACAGATATAGTTAGACTTGAGCCAATAGGGGATTAATTGTGCAATTTACTATATTTAAGATCTTTATTTTGGTTTTGTGTTCTAGCTCTATTCTTTTTTTAGATGCTTACTCCCAAGAAGAGGGTGCTAGATCTTATACACTCAGACCTTCAGAAACTGACCCATATCCAGAGAATTGGGCTTCTCTTAAACAAGAAATGATTAATCTTGGTCTTCAATATGATTCAGCTTGGGATTTTTATCAATCATTAGAATCGGTA
>MDTB01229797.1_pt1 | contig 30412 bp, 36 predicted proteins | sample 811161 | NCBI WGS metagenome assembly MDTB01 (sample SAMN05326650, study PRJNA326480) | marine metagenome | isolation source: seawater | place: Mediterranean Sea | collected 2009 | reverse complement strand
TATATAACATATCTATTTATTTAAATCCTAATTTCTTCAGCTCAGAAATAGTCTGATTTGCGGATTTATGTTTAACCGGTATACCTCCACCTTTTTTCCATTCTTTAGTGTTTCTACCGTAATCATCAATCAATAAATTTCCGTTAGAGTATGCTTTCTTCTCAGCTCTTCTAACTAAATGTATTCTACTTTTATCCCTCAGTTTAAGATTTCTTTCTATCCATAACTGTTTACCTCTGATACTATTTTTATCATAAGGAGTATAAGCAGATAATATATGTGGCTTAAATTTTGAAATAAAAGCCCATAATCTTTTACCATCTTCAGTCCAAGGTAAAGAAGGCCAAAATAGTTTATAGTTTACTACTGGCTCCCATTTTCCTCTAGACATTGGTGCATCAAACCATTCCTCTGGAGTAGAGAAACCAGACATCTGCATAGGGCCTGGCATTGATGGGTCTTTTGATTTAAGACTAAACATATTCGAAATACCCTTTTTAAAGTCACATAATACACCATCCATATCACAATATATCGTAGGTAGGGACGATTGTTCTTGGATATGAAAGTGAGTAATTAAAGGGTCACTTTGACGAAACTGGCCAAAGGTCTTACCCATTTTTCTTTTTCTTATCAAGTATGGATTGTGCCACCCCTACTCTCAAAGGTATTTCACCAGTATCAGCATTTGGCTCTACTTTGACATCAGCATCTTCTTTTGCCTTTTTTAGTTCAGCCTCTAACTTTTCTATTTGTTTCTCTAAAGCTTCAACGGACTGTTTCTTTTGTTCGTTGTTTTTCTTTTGTTGTGCTTCGACAACATCAAGATACGCTTTGATAGAGTTTTGTATAAAGCTCATGATTAGTCCTTAATTTGTTTTTTTAAATCTTTAGATTGTGCAGCATGTGCTTTACTAGCTTTTGCCAACATATCAGCTGTTTTCTTAACATCTTCTTTGTCTTTATCGTCTAGTTTTTCTGACCATACTTTTGCTAAAGCTTCTTTCATTTTATTAGGGTGAAAAAATGGTTTAACAGTTTCACCATGAACTACTACATTACCCATCTTTTTACCTTTAGGCTCTTCTTCGCCTTCAGCATCTTTTAATTTTTTGTTTTGTGCTTTTGCTTTCATATCAATAGCTTCTTTTTCAGCAGTATAGTTTTTGTCTATGTAATTAAAAAACTCTTTCTTTTTTTCTTGGTCTTTGAAATCACCGATTCCTTTTACACCAAATTTTTTAAGTGCTTTTTGAAATACTTTTTGATATTCTTCTTTATCGTCCATTACTGTCTTAATCTCAGGTTTTGGATTTTGTTTATTCATCTTTTCAATGACATCAACAATTCCACCTTTTTTACGACCAAAGTATAATGGATTACCTTTAAAACTTCCGTCTTTACTTTGCATTTTAGTCTCCTACCTTAAAATTTAATTTTGCCTCTTTTAGGCACTATTTTTAGTTTATATCTTACCATGTCTACCACTTCAGGTGGCATTAGATAATTTAACATATTAGCAATAGAGTCTTTTTCAGCTCTACTACCTCTCATCATTTTTTCTATTCTATCAATTACTTTAGGGTCAACACTTTTAAATTTACCCTTTTGTTCTAATCTCAAATTATCAGCAAAGATATCAATGTATGGTATTAATTCTTCTGGTAATTGTTTCCATTTCATACCAAATTTAATTACTAACTTTGCCTTTGCTGCAGATGTAAGAATAGGTATATCTGCATCCACAAGTTTAAGTAGTTGTGGTTTTGAAAATCTGTCCATTAGTTTACGAAGTTTAGCAAACTTTTCTGGATTAACTCCTGTTTCTTTACCTTTTAAAGGTTCATATTCTTTTTTCAGTCTTGCTATTTGAGCGTCTGTAAATTCTTCTAATGGTTCATAACTTTCTGCTTTTATTTCAGCACCATAATAGTTTTTCATATCTATTGCAAATTTATTAAGGTCTGCACCTTTACCATCTATTTTAAAACTTTTTCCGTCTCTCATTTTATCAATTCTAAAACCAGTATGTTTACCAAATCTCATTATGTCTTTCATCATTTCTTTTCTTTTTGATGGATTCTTAACCGTAACTATCATCTTTTTAAATTCGTTTAAGTCTTCCATAAGTTTATCATGGTTTGCTTTTGCATATGCTACAGCGTCTGCCTCTTTGTCAAATAGTTTTACTTCGTTACCATCTTTGTCAAATACACAAAACTTATCTGGATTTCTTTTACTTCTTGCAACATGTTTAGCAGGATCCATGTCTTTATCTTCATTCTTCTCACCTTTAGTTTGTTTACTATGTTTTTCACTAGTCAAAAAGTAATCTCTTGCTGAGTTCATATTATCAGAAGCTGTGTTAATCATGTCCATCCACCATGATGGTAACTTATCTTCATCATTCATAGAGTTTAATTTACCCATGATTTGATTAGCATCTTCTATCATAAGTTTCATTTTTCTCTTTGCAGATGGAACGTCAATATGACCGTCCTCATAGACTTTCTTTATAGCCTCTGCCATTGTGGTTTTATATCTACTAAGCATCTTTTCTCCTAATGTACTATTTATCTAATTATCTACTTTAGCTCCAGCTCTCCATTGATAACAAGACCAATATCTAGCTTTTGTTTTTGGTCCTGGGTTATCACAATTATGTCTAGCTCTAAAACTTGCTCGTCTACCAGGGTCATCTCTTTTGATTTCCATGTTCGGGTCACCAAATGTTACTTTGACAACATTACCTTTTTCGTTCTTTACATACACAGCAAATTTTCTAGGACCCTTTGGTGTTCTCATAGGATTATTCAAAGTAACTTTTCTACCTTGATACTCTGCCTCTTGTATGCCTTCTTGTTCATGTTCAAAAATTACATTCTCACATGCAAAGTCTATATCTCTATAATCTTTAAAGTTTCTCATTTTTTTGTCTTTGCCCACAAATCTTTATCAGCAGTGGTTCTAGTTTTACCACCAGTTATAAATGAGTTCACTCTAGCAAAAGCCCATTGTTGTGGAGTTGTTCCAGGTCTATGTCCTGTTCTCCATGCAGCCATACCACGATTGTAAACTTGTTTTAAAATAGAATATGATATACCACTAGCTTTTGCTTTCTTCTCTAATCCTGCAATCTTCTCATGTAAAGGAGATATTTTCTCCATCATTTTTGCAACATTTTCGTCAAGCTTTACTCTCCAGTCTAAACCATATTTGTCTTTGAATTTAGATATTGTTTCAGGACTTTCAGACCATACTTTAATATCGTTATATTCTATGTCACCATACATTTCATATACTTTTAATTCTTCTTCTTTCACTTTTTTCTCCTTTTTCTTCGGTGCAGAATATGGGTCAATTTTATAAGTGTGTTGTGCATAGTCTTTACCAATTTCATATGCATCACCGAACATTTGTTTATATTTTTTTGTGTATTGTGATGGTCTAGTTTTACCTTTACTATCACCAGGTGCAGGTTTATATGCTGCAGGATTATCGTCACTCATCTTAGCACCTTTTCTAAAGTGTCTAGCCCTATCATCTTTCGTAGATTTTTTAACACCTGAAAAATACTTTTTAGGTTGTGTGCCTTTCATATCACCAACATCTGGGTCTTGAGCAGGGTCTTTATATTTTTTTTCTTCTAGTTGTTCAGAATTTTTTTGTAAAACTAATTTCTTTTTGTTTACATCTTCGTTTCTTAATTCTGATTGTATATTATCTGCAGGCATTACATCATGCAACCAAGCCTTTTCAATACCACCATCTTCCATTTCATACTGAATATAATTTGCACCTCTTTTGATAATTTTACCAACATTACCATTATTTGTATTTTCAATTAAATCACCTATCAATAATGTTTTGTTATCAAAATAATTTTCTCTTATCTTTTGTTTTTCATTACTAATCTCGTCTTCTAATGACGGCATATTTAATTCACTTACTCCCATTTTCTTTTTTAAATCTTTAAATAAAGCCATTGCGTTTTTATCTCCCGTTCCGGTCATTACACCTTTTTTAAATTCATCGAAGTTATTTGACATTACATATTCTCTCATTTTACTTGCAGACATACCTGTAGTTCCCTCAGCATCTGGGTCTCTCTCACCTGCACTAACTACTTCGACTCTATCAAATGTGTAATCTTTGTTATTATACTTTTTAATTAATCTTTTAAACTCTGCCACTCTATCACTACCTGCAATCATATATACTTCGGTATATTTTTTATCAAATCTATTTTTAAGTATTTCCATAAATGTTCTAGCGTCACCACCAGCAGCATTGAGTTGTATACCTCTAGGATAAACCATTTTAATATATTTTAATTTATCTTTTGCCGATAGAGGATTTTTTCTTTTATCTTGTGATGCACTTACATACAACACAGGTAAACCTTTTACTCTTTTAGCAATAGTAATTACTTTGTCAATCAATTTTTGATGACCAATAGTAGGTGGATTAAATCTACCGAATGCAAAAACAACCGGTTGTTTTCTACCTACATCTTTTTTAAGTAATTCTTTTACTGTTTTCATTTGTATTTGTCACTTACCTTTTTTGTTCCGTCTGCTCTTGGTATTAAACCTTTTGCTTTAAGATGAGCTTTGTCTGTAAACCCTGCATTACCTGCTTTGTATCGTTTCATTGCATCTGCAGTGTTTGGTGCTTTCTCTAAAAATTTTGTGAACGATTCGCCCTTTGCTCTTTTTAATGCATCAGCAGATGGTGCACCTTTTTCGCCAGGTTTTCTCATTCTTTCGCCAGAGCCTCTTTTTATCCTTTGTCTTTTCTTATGAATGTTTTTCCATAAACTTTCAAAGGTTGATTCTTTTTTGTTCATTTGTTTTGTTTTCTCCTTCATTTTGTTTATGTATGCTCTATAAATTGCTGCTTCTTTAGTTTTACCCATCACTCTAGCTCTTTGTTCCATTGCAATCGCAGCCTGTATTTTATGAGCATGTGTTTTTCCTGAGCCCTCTATTTTTTTAACACTTGCTCTTGCAGTTTCAACATCTTTGAAACCTAATCCGTGAATAGTGCCTTTAGGATTTTCATCTGTATATAAATCAGAATGTTTTTTACTACCTGCAGGTTGACCTTTCTTTCTTGGTATTCTTGGTGCCTCGTCTATATCTTCTTTCATCTTTTTCTTTTTAATTTGATTTGCTATCCAATTTCTAGCAATTCCTGTTGATGGTGGATTCTTTACAATTTTTCTAACTAACTTATATGACTTTTCTAATATATCTTCATTAGCTTTATTATTATCAATAACTATAAAGTTTCTTAAACCAAATAATCTTTGTAGTTTACCCACATTTTCTTGAACCTCTTTGTGATTTTGTTTTACAATATCAATCGGTACCTTTCTAGGTCTTGCAGCATTTCTAGCTAATGCTACATCTAAACTTGTATTTACAAATATACAATAACTATCATAACCAAATCTTGTGAGTGCAGATTTAGCAACTTCTATTTTTACAAAATCTCTTGCAGTACTGTCAATAACTAAACCTAATCTACCTTTTAAATATAATCCTAGTTGTTTTTCTGTAAGTCGTTTTGATTTTGTTCTAATTACATTTCTTAACTCCTCTTCTTCAGGTGGCATATCTAATGACAATCCTGCTTTCTTCAATGCATTCTCAAAAGCTGTATCTGAATTAACATTCTTCAAACCTAAACCAGGTGTAATTCTACTAGTTACATATGACTTACCAGAACCAGGACCACCTGCAAGAAAGAAAGCCTTGAAGATACCTGGGTCATAAACACCCTCTTGTAATTCATAAAATCTTTTCATTCTACCCAAACTCAAAAGCTGCAATTCTTCTGAGCTCTCCTTTAAACTGTTTAAAACTAGGTTTCGTTTTATATAACTTCATAGTTTTAGAACTATCTTTTTTACCTTTTATTCTCCACTTAAAACCTTTTTCTTTATGTTCAGGTTTAGTTGTCGGAACTACTCTTCTTTTATATTGGTCTTCGAAACTTTCTGGTGGACCTTTTTTACCCTCTACAAAATTTTTATACGTCTGCATATGGTTGCCCCTTATCCCAATTTTTATCTATTGTAAAGTTTTGAACACTAAACTCTAATCTATCTACTAACTTCACTGCTTTACCTTTTGAGTCCACTGCAACATATCCCTCAGGATTTGTTGTTTTTAAACCTGTTCCATCTTTTACAAAAGTTCCTATTGATTTTGCCATATTAAGTTTGTCAATTAGAACTTTCTTTGCTCTTTGTAAAGTTTTATAAGTTGCCATTGCAAAATATATTTCTTCTTTTGCTTTAGTGATAAATTTTAAACCATTATCTTGTATTAGTTTATATTTTTCTTTTGCTTTATCTGTTTTAACTCTATCAATATCTTTTTGTGTTCTCTCTCTATAAAAGTCTTCGAACTTTTGTGCTGTTTCTTTTGTTGACGGTAAATCTGTACCTGCTCTGATAAAAGAGTTAAGATATGTTTTTAATGCAACACCTATAGATAAAGGATTATCTTCTACTGGCATTCTATTTAATAGTGCTCTAGATTTTTTTAGTGAACCTCGAGCCATATTTAATATCTTTTCAAATGCTTCACCTTCTCCGATTGTCATTGTTGCTGAACCTGAAACATTTTTATAGGAAGCATCGTCAAAAAATACGTTAGGACTATTTCTTAACTTTGATACATCGGCACCAAATTTAGCATTTAACTTTTCCATCTTTGAGCCTTTATAAGTTGTATGAAATATTATACCTAATTTTGCTCGATTAATTTTTTTACCGATATCAGAACTTTCAGGTACCATGTAAGTAATTGTGTTAGGTGTGAAAGCAATCATTGACTCAGATTTACCATCAGCACCTTTATAAGTGCTTTTCTTTTTACCATTTGATTTAAATAATAAATCACCTTGTAAAATACCTTTTATATTAAGACCTGATAAGTATTCTAAACACTCTCTCAAAATATTCACTAGTTCACCTGTATGATTATTTTTTATATCTTGTATCGTATAATTTATTTTAGGTGTTTTGTTAAATACTGATTTAGTTCCAACAAAGAACTTACCATTTTCAGGATTGATACCACAAACAATAGCAGGTGCACCATCCCATTTAACACTTACGTTTACTTTTTTAGTTGTTTTTGCTTGTAACATATTTCTAACTGCTGATAAAAAATTTATAGCGTTATCACCACCATCACCACCATTATTAATGATATCATCTTCAAGATGTTCAAGATGTGTGTTTTTCTCTTCATATAAAATGTCTAACATATTAACTTGCAAATATCCCACCTACACCAGTTATTCTAACTTTAGCACTAGTGATTTCTAAACCTAAAAAACTTAATAAAGCTTCAAATGCTTTTTTACCTAATTTAATTATACCATTAAGTGCTCTTTTAAATCCCTCTTTTATCTTATTAAAGAAACTAGATAGATAATCTTTTAAAGAACCTCCGATGGCTTTAACTTTGTCTATAGCTTTTTTAAATAAATTTTCTATAACCATATCCTCAGTCATGTGTTTATATGACTCGTCAAGTCCGTACAAATCCAAATCAGTTAATAGTGTGTCTATCATCAATTCGTTTAGAGTTCTATCAGGTAAAGGTTGATAATATTCAAACTTACCAGTTTTAGTTCTCAATGTTGAATATGGATTCTTTTTACTTGTTTTAAATGCACAATAAAAACTTGTAGCTTTTGCCATATTTTTTATTGATGCAGACATATCATCTGGACCACCTGTATCTATATCATGTGTTAGTTTACCTGACTTAGGGTCAAACTCAATAAGTTTATTAGCTATACCTCTACTACCTTCTGGAAATTTAGAATAACCAGTTGTTGCAATATAAACAATATTTTCTTTTACATTATTATGTTTATTTAATATTGTATTGATACTATCACCAAGGTCTTTATGCATTTCATCTATTTTAATTTTTTCTTTTATTTTCTTTTGTCTTTCAGTTTTTGACATATCTTTGAAAGAGCCTTTTCTATCTTTCTCAGGATCCATCAAAGCCTCAATAGAACCATCAACCATAAGTTTTGTAAATCTGTTTTCTATATCATCAGCAATGGCTTTTACTGCTTTAGTGTTTTTACCTGTCATTTCTAATGCACCCATAACAGTTGCAATTGCTTCGCCTGCAGCAGCAGACATTAATTGTGAACCACCTTTTTTCTTTAATGAGATATTGTGTCTTGAAGTAAACATATCAGTTTTCGGTGTGTCTTTACCTTTACCTGAATATTTTTTCCACAACGCAGATGTAGTATCTTTTGAAGCTCCATGTTGTTTCATGGTACCTTTCGTCACTCCACGAAAAGTTTTACCTAGTGCTTGTGCTTCTTTATTGTATTCTGGAAAAAATTTAGATACACCGCTGAATGCGGCTTTGTCTTTTGCTTTACCTAAATTATATGGTGGATTACCTTGGTTATAACCAACAGTAATGATAGACTCATATTCAGCACCTGATGGTGCCGCTTCTTTTAATGTTTCGCTTTCTTTTAAAAAGCCTGTAAATGATTTCATCAAGTACCTCCATGTTTCTATACCTCCATAATATAATATAAAAATAGTAAAAAGTCAATACTATTTATAGCATAAAAAGTTTGGAATGCCCCCATTTGGTAGCCATACTTGATTTTTATTTTGAAAGTCTGCTAAATCTTGTGCCTCATCTTCAAAATCAAAAACACTAATAATCTTTGTTCTTCCCTCGATTACTTTCCATTTTATGTCTTTATTGACCTTCATGGGTTTGACGCTATATTTAAGTTTTTTAGAATTTGAAGTCTTTGTACTTTTCTTCTGGCGTCTTTTCTTTAGAGTAGCGTTCGACATACTTTTCTCCTTCTTCATCTAGTTTTTGATTGACTAATGTTTGTGCAGATTGTTCTACATCATATAACTTCATTCTTGCACGGTCTACACCTATAACAAACTTACGATTTATTGTAGGGTCGTTATATCTGTTCTTTAACTGTTTAATCATCATTTGTCCGGCCTCTTCTAACTCTTCAGTTGATATTAAAGCTAACATTAAATCAGCAGTGGCTGGGAAACCAAAGGATTCTGAAGTATCTTCTAAACCGATGTCAGTTGAAACGAAACCAGTTCTAGTCGTTTGAGTTGCCGTGAATATAGGAAAATTACACTCGACTGCAAGACCTCTTAATTCTTCTGCAATCGATTTTATGTAAGTGTATGAGTTTACATTTGCACCAGGTTTAAATCTTGATGAAGCACAAATATTAATATAATCAATAAACACAATATCAGGTTTAAATGTTTTCTTTAGTGCAAGTTCATTTATTAAGGTTCTGAAATGACCTGCATGAGCAGATGCAGTAGGATATTCTTTTATAATTAATTTACCAGTAGTCTTACTCGATATTTTTGTAACTTTATCTGTAAACATTTTTCTATTCAAAGATTGTAAGTCTTCCATAGAAACATTAATTAAATTAGCATCTATTCTTTCTGCTATTCTTTCTTCTGCCATTTCCATTGTGATATACAAAACATTTTTATTTAATGATAATATATGAGAGGCTAGATGACACATAAACAAAGTTTTACCGACACCGGTACCAGCCAAAGCAACATTCAAAGTTTTCGGAGGCAAACCACCTTTTGTTATCTTATTAAAAAAGTCAATATCAAAAGGTATCTTTTCTTCTTTAGTATGGTAGAAATCAAATCTACTATCAATGTCTTCTAGATAATCATGACCGACAGAATTATCAAAACTTACTGCTAGTGCATCAGATAAAATATCAGGTATTGCTTCTGGTGACCTTCTATTGTCTTTACCTTCGATAATGTGAATACCATCTAATACAGCATTGTGTATCGCACGGTCTTTACAAAATTTTTCAGTTGTATTAATTAACCAATCTAAATCTACATCTTGAGGATTTAACGATTTGATAACATCTACAATACGATTATATTCTGTTTCGTTTAAATCTTTTCGTTTTTGTAAATCTATTTCTAAAGTTTCTCTGGTGGGATTTTTATTATATTCTGTAACGAACTTTTGTATCTCTTCAAAAATAGTTCTCTCAGCACGGTCTTCAAAATATTCTTTACGAATAAATGGTATTACTCTTCTCGTATATTCTTCGTTGAAAACTAAATTACGAAGTGCTGTTCTTTCTATTCTTTCCGATTGTGCCATTATCTACTTCTCTTTCTATGTTGTCTGCAAGAATATCACCTATAATTTTTACAAACTTTTCGTTGTCTGTATCAACATTATTAGGATTTCTTGCAACATTATAATCAAACTTTAATCTCATATCATCATTATCTTCAATAAACTTTACTTTACCGTAATAGTAAACTACATCTTTATATTCACCCTCGGATATTTGAAATCCAGTAGAGTTTATTTTAGGATTTTCTACGAAATTATATTTAACTGATGCCATAAGAAAATTCTTTTTCAGATGCTTCGTTTAACTGTTTCATTATATCTTCGGTAAAATATTTTTGTGGTTCATTATTAATAGTTTTAGCATATTGTTTTGTACCATCAGGCAATTCAATACGAGTTGATACTTGTTTGAATATACCATGTTTGAGTGCTAAATCTAATAAACCATAATATCTATCTAAACCTTTTTCATAACTTAGCCTAACATCGACCATAGAATTTTCTTTTGATAATCTAGATTTGTGAGTTTTACAATGAATTATATTACCCACGACTTCTGAGCCATCTTTGTCTTTTTTCTTTGATAAGTAAATAATTGTGGAAGCCGCATACTTTAATCCTGAGCCACCACCCATTTCTTTTTGAGGGAACATAGAACCAACAACATCATAAGTATGATTTGTAATTACTAATGGAACTTTTGCTTTACCTAGTTTCAAAGTTAATACTCTAAATGCAGCTTTGACAACCTGTGCTCTAGTCATATCTCTAGTTTCTTTACCGGCCTCTGTGTCTTCTACTTCTTTTGTAGTTGACAACATACCTAAACTATCTAATACTAAAAGTAAAGGTTTTCTATCTGCTTCATCTTGTTCTAAATAACTATCTAATACTCTTAATGATTGTGTTCTAAATTCTTGTACTGTTGTTACAGGCATGACAACCATACGTTTGGTATCAATACCTCTTTTTTCAATTAAGTCTTTTGTAAGTGCACTTTCACTTTCAAAATATATAACACCTGCATCAGGATTATTTTCTAGAAAATGTTTACACATTCCCAAGACAAAAAATGTTTTACCTGTTGCAGACTCACCTGCAAGTGCTGTAATTTTATTTGCAGGTATGCCTCCGTGTATTGTGCCTGATGCAAGTGCATTAAAAATATATGAACCTGTATCAATGAATGTTGAAACATCACCGGCTTCAACACCTTCGTTTACAATGGAGGCAAACTCGTTTTCTGTGTCTTTAATTACTTTCTTTAGGAAGTCCGTCATTTTTATTTTCACCTTTTTCTGTTAAGAATTGTTTTTCATTTTCAACGACTTTAGTTGCAAAATCTAATTTATCATATACTTGACCTATAGCTGTCATTTCTGATGCTCTGAACGCACCTCTTTTTGAAGCTATGTCAATTATATTTTTTAAACTTATTAAATCACTCGGATTAAGTTTTTGTTTTTCAAGTTTATCCATTATGTCATTCATGTTTTTTTCTTCCTATTTATTTTCATGTGCCCATGCGAGAGCTTCGTCTTCAGATTTAAACCTATGTTCATTACCATTATGGTCTTCAAAAATAATTACCGAACCCCATGGTGACTTTGATTTAAAATAAGTTTTCCAGTCATTACTTTTTTCTGAAGTTTTTTTCTTCGCTGGTTGTTTCTTTTTTCTTGGCATATTATTCTCCTATTATATCATATTTATAAAAAATTATCAAGGGTATTAACTTGTGAAGATTCATAGGCTTTTTTCCATGATATTCTTGCGGCTAACTTATTTCCCTTAAAACCATCGTTTGCCTCTTTTTCATATAAATCAACAAACTGTGGAAATTTATTTTTTAACAATTTCATAGAATTATTATGGTCGTCTATTGTTCTTTCAAATTCACAACCACCAGGTTTTGCTGTCATACCTGTGTCCACTCTATATCTTAATGATATTTTATTTTCATGGCCCATAGTGAGTAGTTGTAAGGCAACATTATAATCTTCAGATACTTTTAAATCTGTCCAATCTATTTTATCAAATGGTAATTTGTGACCGTTATAAAAAACATTACCACTTGGTCGACCACAGACTTTAAAATCTTTATCTCTTACAGGTGGGTTCCACGTTGCCTCTAAACCACCGAAGGTATAATAATCTAATACATTATCCATCAAGTTAAACATATCATCAAATTGTTGTTCACTCATTGGTTGATTTGATTTACCCTCTTCGTTTTCTCTTCTTGTATATAAAAAAGATAAGTCATCATCTAACATACAGTATTTTATATTTTGAGATACTTCTGCAACTTTTCTTCTAGTTGCTGCAATACCAAAATCTTTCTCTTCTAAAATAATTTTATTATATTCTCTAAATAAATTTACTTCTTCGGGTCTTAAAACAAAGAATACTTTTTCTTGATACTTTTTAGGTAAGTTTTTAAAAGTAATTTGTTTATCAGCTCTACCGTATGTTAAAATATAAATCTTATCTATCACCCAAGAAACTCCTCTAAATTACTAGCAGTTTTCTTTGCAGCAACACCGATTAACTTTTCAGGTTTACCAGTAGGTCCTTTTGTTGCAAGTCTTCTATCACAATAACAAACACAAGAATATCTTGTGCCTTCACCAGATATTTCTGATACGCCATGTAGTTGATTACTGTCCGCAATAACAACAGAATTATCAGGTGCTTCGATAGCAATTCTATACCTAGGAAAAACTAGATATGCACCGTCATAGTCACCTTGTCTGAATACACACATGGTTGTTAAACCTGCATCAGTATCACCACTATCAAAATGATATGACATTGATTTGGTTACAGTTTGTGAACTATATCTATTGACACTTAAAGTTGTCATAGGACTATCACCAATTCTCCATTGTGGTTCAATACTAGTTTCTGCAAATGCCTTTTGTGTTGCATGAGTTTCTGGGTCAATCTTTGCAAAGGCATTTTCATTATACTCTGCAATCTTTTCTAACTTTTTAAAAGTTTCAGCATTCTTTTTATCTTTAGTCCAACCTGAACCATCGATAGCACCGGTAAATCTACCTCTCTTATAACCAATCATAAATGAATGTATTTGATTTGCATATGCAATCATACCCCATTTACCATTTTTCATTTTCTTGTAATAAGAGTTTTCATTTTTCATTTTATAATCAACGCCAAGTTTCATACCCATTCGTTCCATTTGTGCATGGTCTATTGGCCCTGCTGCGTTGGCTCTCATCTCCGATGTTTCGTTAATATTATAAAGTGTGTTTCTAACTTCATCATCAGGATAAGCGTTAACTACTACATGAGCAAGAGGTTTTCTCTTACCATCTAAAGTATTACCTGGTTTAAAAATTGAAAAGTCTTCATCTTTTACAGAATAAAGTTTATCCCAATCTTTTTCATTTGGCCACTTACCACGATGTGAAGCTTTAGTTTCTTCATAACCGTAGTCATGTTCTAAATTAATGATTTGTGTCATTATGCTTCTCCTTATATGGTTTTAATACATTACTATATATGCTTTTTGAGAGATAGTGCATTTGTAAAGGTGCTACCATTAGACCTATTCTTGCTAATCTCTGCCCTAACTTACCTGTTAAAATAAAATCATCAGGTAATGTCATTAGTCTACCAGCTTCTTTGGTAGTAAACACCCTATCTTCACCTGGGTGTAAATGTGCTGCAACACTTGGTTGCAAACCTGTTTCAAGTAAAGTGTGAGATGCTTGATTCCAAGGTACTCTTCTAGATTGAAAAAATGAATTTTTAATTTCTTCTTTTTTTATCTCACCCTTTTCATATAACTCTTGATAATGTGGAGTGACAACATCGTCACCAACTGACATAACTCTATTAGGATTCTTTGGCAGTTTAACTAACCATTTATACTTCGAAGTTTTTTTCATGTATTCTCTTAATTCTTCTGCCTCTTGTTTATTAAACTCGTTATCTTGCAAATCTGCTATTGCTGTTCTTATAGATAAATCCTCATCTATTGGTTCTGGAAATACATTGTTAATCGTCATAAAGTTTAAACCAACATCTTCTAATACATCATTTCTTATACTAACTATAAAAACTCTTTCTCTTTTTTGTGGCACACCGTAATTTACACCACTCATAACTTTGTATGTTGTAGTATATCCGATACTCTCAAAATCTTTAACCATTTTATTTAAATGGTTTATCGCATATGACATTGTTAAACCTTTTACATTTTCACACACAATAACTTTTGGTTGAATATCTTTACACAATCTAATAATTTCCCATGTTAAATCTTCGATATTAGTTTGTTTATGACCGTATTTCATTTGTGTTTTGTTCCAACCTTTTTGTTTTATACCTGACATTGAAAAGGGTGGACAAGGAGGTGAACCGTCAAATATATCTAACTCTCTAGGTTTAAAATTACCTGTTATCATAACTTCTTCACTTGACATCTTTTTTATATCTTTACAAAGATATGGTGTCCCTGGAAAGTTTTGTATATAAGTATCACAAGCAACTTCTTGAAACTCGTTCATAAATTTACAATCACCACCTGATAGTTTGTAACCACAAGAACTACCACCACCACCTGCAAAGGTAGTCGCATATGTAAATAGTTTTTGTTCTGATTTATTTTTTAAATCTTCTAATGTGTATCTAAAATTTCTCATGCAAAAAACTCTTCTATTGTATTATCAGCAGATGCATTTACATTCCATTTGATTGAGTCTAATATAAAACTCATAGGTTCTGTAAATGATTTGTTATATTGTGTTTCATAATCTATTATCTTGTGTAAGTTAAATTGTTTAGGCAACTTGGCTGGAAAAGATATAACTTTTGTTTGATATGGATTAGGTGTTAGAATATGTAAATACTTAATTTTATCGCCCTCTAATATCAACGGAAACAAGTGTGTAATCTTTTTTAATTTAAGTAAGTGATTATATATCAAAGCACCTTTTACATGCATAGGTGTTGATTTTTTATAGATACCGTTAGGGTCAGAATACTTACGAAGATTATTCACACTACGAGGAAAACCAATCTGTTCTGGTGACATATGAGAAAAGTTTAATTTAAATTTTCTATAAAAATCTCTCAAAGCGTTTTCATCTTTATTCATAATTATTTCTAGTGACTCTTTAATTTTAGCTCGACATACTTTAGGCGTTGATGATTTAACAGCTTCTATACCCATCATCTTTAATTTAGGTTTAGCATATTGCACACCTTCTGAATTATGAACATTTAAAATATATCTTTTCTTTGCAGTCCAAATACCTTTATCAGCAATAACTTCTCTTTTCATAAACATCTTTTGTTCAAAAGCATTTACATAGTCTGCAAGTTCTTGATAACTTTTATTCATAAATGGTTCTAACTTTTCTTCACAAAACTTGTCTAACACTTTTACAATTTTTTCTTTAGGTGTTCCCTCTGGTAACTTTTTAACCATGTCATCAAAACTAACATAGATTGAGTCTGTATCAGAAGCAATAACATAATCTTTCTTATTATTTAGCATTTTATTAAAGTATTGATTAACTTTATTTTCAATCCATCGAATAGATAATTGACCTGATGTGGTTATAGCTTGAGCTTCATCAAAATCAAAATATCTAAAATAACGATTACCAATTGCACCATAAGCAGAGTTTAAAGAAATCTTTTTAGAATGTTGAATGAGATAATATTTTCTAGCAAGTTTGTCATACTTTTTATCTTTTGTATTTTCATATTGTTGTTGTGCTTCTAACATTTTCTTTTTATAGATAACACGGTCATTATATTCTTTTTGTATAATCTTTGGTAAGAAACCTTGTGTAAGTGTTGTATATACCGTACCGTTTGCAGCCATCGCTTTATTTAGCAATTTTAAATTACCTAAATCATATCTTTTTTCAATTAAACCTTTTACTGTTACTGATTGTTTTTCTGGTAGTTTAGTTTCAGGTGATATATTATATTGCATAATTAAATGAGGATATAGACTATTCAAATCAAAACTAACAACCCAATTATGTAAACCGACTTGTGGGTCTTTTACATAAGCACCAACCAAATCATCTTTAGATTGTGTACCAGGTCGTAATGGACAAACAAGATTTTGTTTCTTTAAAAAATTATAAATGATATTATCCCACATGCGAACTTGTGAAAAAACATCTTCATAATTAACTTTTGCATTGTAAGCCATAGTCATAACTAATTCAATAAGAGATAATCTATCTTCTAGTTTATCAACCAACTCAACGTCTTGAATATTATAATCTACAAATGATTGATAATCTTTAGTATACCATTCTTTAAATGAGTCATATGGATTATCATCTTTTTTTTCACCTAATTCTACTTCAGCGATATGGTCTAGTTTATAACTTTCTTGTGCAGTAATTGTAAACTTACGATATAAGTCCAGATAATCTAATTGTGCAATACCAAGTGGTTTAATATATTTGTGTATTCTACCCATAGTATAAATTTCTTCTTCTTGAACAATATTCCAAGGAGATAATTTTTTAGCAGTTCTTTCATCAAATACATTTTTAATTCTGTTATACAGATAATACATATCAAAAAATTTACTATTCCAACCTGTTATTATATCAGGAGGGGTTTGCATCCAGAATTTTAGAAACTCTTGAATTAAATCTTTTTCAGTATCACACCGTATATACTCAACATAATCTCTAGTATTTTTAAAATCACCAATACCCCAAACTAACATTTTTTTATTAGCATGGTCTTTTAATGAAATACAAAGTAATTGTTCTATTGCTTCTTCTGCATCAGGAAAACCTTGTTCAGCCGTTACCTCAATGTCAATAGTATAAACTCTTATCTTATCTTTATCCCAATCGATGTCGTTAGAATAATATTCTGAAATATATTGAAAGTGAAAACGCTCGTTACCGAATATAAAGTTTTTGTGGTCTTTATATCTTTCGATTAATTCACGAGCTTTTTTAATTGTAGGTAATTTTTTAGGTATAAGATATTGGTCAGTTAAACTGCGATATCTAGTTTTATCTTTGAACTTGTGATACAAAGTCGGAGAATAAGGAACTTTATCACTAAAGGTTTCACCGCCTTGAATACCACGAACTAATAAATCATTACCATAAGGTATAACACTTGTATAAAAATCACTCACGGTACTATAACAACCAATCCATCATGCTCTTTTTTTAAAACTATTTGACAAGACAATCTACTATATTTTTCATCAAAGTTAGGTTCATATTCTAACAAAGATAATTCAGCATTATCATCATTAGCAGCACCTGTAACATTTATCCATTCAGGTAACACATGAACATGACAAGTGCCACAAGAGCAAGTGCCACCACAATCACCTTCTATTCCTCTAATATATGAGTTTTTAGAATAGAAGCGTGTCGCTTCCATTAGGGTAGTGTTTTCAGGAACTTCTATTGTTTCTTCTTCGCCAGTATCAGCCTGTTTTAGCGTCACCTTTATCATCGTCACTCTCACCTGTTTCACCAAAAAATAAATGTAAAGTACACAAATTATCTTCAGCTTCAGAAATCTTTTTAATTAGTTTATCCATCTCTTCTACTTGTTGTGGGTGTTCACCTATACCAACAGAGTTTTTGAAATATATTTCTAATGTTGCCTCAGCCTCTGAAACAATAGCTGTGTACTTATCTTTTAGTGCTTTATATAATAATGTTTTAGAATAATTTTCTGCCATTTTAATCTCCTATTATATCATAAAATTGTAGATTAATCAAGGTTCTTTTTTGCATAATCTACTTTTTTTGATAACACGAATGTTCGGTTTGGATTAACCGCAACGGACATACGCCTCATCAAATCTCTATTTACCAACAAATCGCTGTATCCTTGCCTTAAATCTAAAGCAACAGGAACATCGCTGTGTATCATGTTGTTAAATTTTATTTTCATATATACAATCGGTCTTGTATCGGGTTTGACTTTTGGGTCAGCCCTAAAGACTTTTGCATACTCTCTAAATTTGGCCTTGAATTGTTTACCGTCATATTCCCACTTTACCATACCATCTTCGATATTTATTTTTTCAGCATGTAAAGTGCTGGCCTTAATACCGTTACCAGTATCAAACTTTGCTCTAACTCTACCTATACCGTCTACTTCTACACTCTCTGCCCAACCACATTCATATAAGGACGGTTTATCCCAGTTATTTTTATTTGTAAAATATTTAACATAACTTAAAACTAAATCTTCACCATTCATTTTACCTTCAGATTTTATTTTATTATCTGAATACATATAACCCTCATAGTCTGCACCACTACCTGGAGAACCATTAACTTCTAAAATAAGTGGGTTACCTTTTTTGTCTAGTATATGGTCAACACCAATTAGTTCACCTGTGGTTGCTCTTGAGGCTTTTAAGATTAGTTTTTTCTCTTCATCATTTAAATTATACGGCACACCTTTTTTATCAGTTCTATGCATGTTAGAACGAAACTCACCTTTTACTTTTACTCTTTTTGTAGAAGCAATTATTTTATCACCCATGACTATTGTTCTTACATCAAAATCAATATCATAATATTCTTGTAAAATCATTTCAGCATTATATTTCCACATTGCCTGTAGTGTAGAAACAAGAGTATCATAATCGTTAGCTTTTGTTACACCAATACCTTGTGTACCTGTAATTGTTTTTATAATGACTGGAAACTTACCACCAATCTGTTCAACTGCTTTTGGTATTGAATATTCATTTGATACATATGCAGTTCTGGGTGTGGATATATTTTCTCTTTCAAACATCATACTAGAAACTAATTTATTATCGCAATACAACATAGCTTCTCTACTGTTAACCATATATGAACCGGCATCTTCAAAATTAGTAATGAGTGCTAAACCTGACTCGTCCATCATAGCACCTCTTCTTGCAAACACAACCGTATTTGGACCTACTATTTTTTGATTTGTTTTTTGGCCATCAATATTATAAACTGTAAACTCTCTTTTGTTTATATCTTTATCTGATATAAAAGAATATCTGGTTTGTATTATATAACAAGGTATTTTTAATTTTTTACAAGCAGAAACTATAAAGTCTGTTGTTAATTCTTTTCTATTTTTTGCTCGTCTTAAATTATACTTCTGCGTGATAACAGCGACCACAACGTTTTTATCATCACGGTCTGATACCTGTTCAGTTATATATTGATTAAACTTGCTGACCTTCATTAGACTGCTCTTGTTCTTCTTTTTTGTTACCTATATTATACTTTGGTTCAAGTTTCCATTCATTCTTTTCTTTAAATGACAAAACTTTAATTTGTGATAATGGAGCTTTAGACTCCATTTTATCATGATTGATAACTTCAATTAGTTCCCAATCTTTTAATAACTGAGCAATCGTATTTCGTCTTTCAATATCATTGTCTGATATGTTAGCCGATTTACCATCTAATGCAAATAACTCTTTAAAATGTACTATAAAATATCTACCTTGTTTATGTAATATGTGACAAGATTGATATAAGACCCTATCTTTTCTAGAAGCAACACCTATTCGTGTAAGTGTCTCCCTAACTTTTAAAAAATCATCAGGTTGTTTTAATTTGACTTCCAGCATACTTTCTGGATTCCATTTTATTTCTTCATTCATTTTCTTCCACCTTGATATAAAACTTTCTTTATAAAATCAATTTGTTCCTTTGTAAGTATGTCTAGAGCTTGTTTAGCTTTCTCATTACTAAATCCATAATATTTCTTTACAATATCTAGATTTGTTAATTTACTGGCCTTAAACCACTTACTAAATCGTTTTCGCGACCTGATACTATTTAGTAAAAAATCAAATTGCATCTTCTTCGGTAGATGATGTAAACGATTGATTTCATTAGCAAACATAACCGTGTCTTCAAAAAACGACAGGCCTTTATTAATTATAAATGGTGGATATTTACGTTCCCAATCTTTATCCTCACTATCTAAAAGTTTTTCTTTAGAATAGTTTATGGCTTTGAGATAGTCTGCTAATTTATATTGTTTTACTTGAACTGACATTCCTTCATAATCTCCGTAAGACAAGCTGTCATATTCAATTCTTGGTCTGCAACAAAAGCAGATTTATATTGATAGTCAGCTAAGATGATGACTGCATGAGGAATAGTTTGTGATTCTAAAACTTGATATAGTTTATCATAGATTTCTCTAAACAATAAAGTAGAGTCTTTGTCTATATTATCGGCAACCCATTTTCTCATGTCACCGAAGTGTTTAGATTTTAACGATGTAACTAAATTGTTTATATTTGTTTCAGATATTGAAACTAGAATACCACTATCAATTTTACCACGAACACTATATCGTTGTAATTCATTAATAGTTCTTCTAAAGTCTGGATAATGTCTGATAATTAGTTCTGCAAGAACTTTAGTATCATACTCTAGATTTTCTGTTTGTAATATCTTTTCTAATCTTTTTAGAAACGACCCAGCAATTTTTTGTTTGTCTTCTTTTTTAATCTGATAATTAACAACTACACATCTACTTTGTATTGCAGGTATAATTTTATTTTTATAATTACAAGTAAATATAAAACGACAGTTTTTAGAAAAAGACTCTATGAAATTTCTTAGAGCTGGTTGAACTGACTCAGGATTCATATAGTCAGCTTCGTCTATGATTACAACCTTTGGACCTGTATTCGATAGTGATACAGTGGAGGCAAAGTTTTTAATATACGTTCTAACTGTATCAATACTTCGACCTTCATCAGAACCATTGATTATAATATAATCACATTTTAATTCTTCACACAAGGCACGAGCCACGGTTGTTTTACCGGTACCGGCTGTGCCTGATAATAATAAATTAGGTATTTGACTTTGTTTTAAAAACTCTTGAAAAGTTTTTTTAGTTTCAATCGGTAAAATACATTCACTTATCTTTTTAGGCCGATACTTCTCGACCCACAAAAATTGGTCTTTCATTATATAAAACTCCTATTCTAATTAAAAGTAGAAGTCTGCTCAAGAGCAATCCAATATTGTATCTCTTTAGATTTGTGTTTAAAATGTGAAATATTTTTACTAGAAATAGACACATCATAATCACCTTCGATAAGTTTAAGATTTTCAGTTTTAAAATGAAAGTCAAATTTATCTGTGGCATCACCACCAACTTTTACAGAATAATTATTTGATGTATCATTCTTTTTATCAGTTGCAGTCAACATGATATCACCAGTATCACTATGAATAGAAATATCTGGTAGTTGCATTACTGCAGCCGCTTTTTTAACATTAGCTAAATCAGCATGTGTTAAAACAAAATTTACTTCACACTCAGGCATTTTAATATCTTTTTGTGGTGTTACTAAAACTGCTGGGTCTGAAAAGAAATAGTTTGTTGTTGTTGATGTACCGTCTTCGGTAATACCAATGTGTTTCTCTTCAAAAGAAAATGTAGGTCTTTTAAACAAAGATAACACACCTAAAAATTCTGATAAATCATAGATACCAAATTCAGTAGTAAACTCTTCTTCAACTTTAGCAGTTGCAAGAATATTCTTCATTGTAGAAATAGTTTTTAATTCTGAACCTGGTTTAACTAGTAAATTTTGGTTAATATCAGAAAAGTTTTTTAAGATAGATTTAGTCGCTTCACTTATTTTCATTATTATTCTCCTTAATATAGTGGTCTTGATATAACTGAATTATAGCATAATGTATAACCTTCATTAAATCATTTCTATTTTTACCATCTTTTTTTCCATAGCGTTGGGCATACTTTAAAATATTACCCATACAGAAACCTGTACCGTGACCTTGGTCAATTATTATTTCGGTTGCTTGTTTTTGTGTTTTTGCGTAATGTGAATTGTAAGTTGCATCGATGTATTGTCTAACATCAAATAATATTTTACCTTCATCAAACTTATAATCAAATTTCACATCATCATCAATCATAATATAATTATATCATACTCCGTTAAAAAAATCAAGGTAGGGCCGAACTAACGGCCCTATCTATTGTTATTACTTTATGCTTATTGTTCTTGGTTTCTTTTCTTCAGGAACAATTTTTTCTAAAGATACGATGAGCATTCCGTCTTTCATTTCGGCACCATTTACTTTCACATCATCTGCAATAGTAAAGACTCTTGTAAAATGTCTTTTAGCTATACCTTGATGTAATTTTTCTTTAGTGTCATCATTATCCTTGTGAACAGATTTAATCTGTAATTGATTATCTGCATACTTTACCTCAATATCTTTTTTACTATAACCAGCGAGGGCTACTTCGATTGTGTAATTTAGTTCATCGATTTTATTGATATTGTACGGTGGATAATTTACCGTTTTGTGCTCTAACATATTATCAAAGTTATCAAATATGTTATCGAAACCTATTGAGAAAGGTCTCAAATCGTTCCAAATAGATAGTGTTCTATTCATGTTTACTCCTTTTTAGCAAGTTAATAAAATGATACCCTTCATGGCGTATCATAATTATTTATATAGTTATTAATTTTCATAATTCAAGTGGTAGTTTTTTATGGGTAAAACTACCAAAACCAACTTTGTATTGCATTCGAGAGGCAATACTACTATGAGGTCTTACGAATAGCCTCATTAGTATTTATATTTAAGCGTATACCGCACCATCTAGTGATTTTAAACCAGCGGCGATAATAGCTTTTGAAGGTGCACCAATTCTGTAACTGGTACCACTTGTTGATTTATTGATATAGACGCAGTGGCCGTCTTCTCTCAATTTTTCAACAACTGCTCTTGGTCTTTGAAGATTGAACGTAGTTCTTGCTTCATTCCAAGAAACGCTATCACCTCTTAACAAAGCGTTAAGAAATTTTGTGCTATTGGCAAGTCTTTTTCTTCCCATGATATAGTCTCCTTTTATTAGTTTATTTAAGAATACTAACATATAGTGTCCTTAATCGTTAAGTGCCTCACGGCGTTTCATAAGCTTACGATGTTTTCGTACAGCTTCTTTTAGTTTGCGTTGTCTTTTAAGAGAGGGCTTCTCATAAAATTGACGCTGTTTGAGCTCTTTGAGTAAACCCTCACGCTGAACTTTACGTTTAAGTTTTCTCATAGCCTTTTCAACATTATTGTTGAATACTCGAACCTCTAAAACCATTATATATCACCCACCCTTCATAATAAGAGTGGCCCTTTTACAGGCCACTCCAGAGGTTACATTACGGATAGATTTAAAAGTTTTCAACTTCTTCCTCACTATCATTGGATTCTTGATTTAACTCTTCAATAGACACACCAGCATCTATTTTAGTGTATAAATCTAAGAAACTATTTTTAGTATCATCGTCAAATCTATTACAACATAATTGAACAGCTTTTAATTTGTTCTTAAAGATTGCAAAAGCATTAACAATATGAACTAATCTTCTTGTGGCGATAACTTCGTTTACACCACCGTCATTAAAAGTTTTTCTAATAACTTCAGCCCAACTTGTAAGTTTGTCGGCAAAGTTTTCATCTTTTAATTTGTAAACACTTAACACATTATTAAGTATTTTCATTTCGATTTTTTTAGTAGGATATTCTTGTTCGAAAGTAACAGGAAATCTTTCTAGAAAAGCCTCGTTTAAAATATTAGTACCGATAAATCTACCGTCTTCACTACCTTTACCTTTAGTATTAGCAGTTGCGACAATGTTAAAACCGGCTTGTGGTTCAACAAACTGATTTATCTTTTTAAGGAATACACCTTGACCTTCTAGGATAGGTTGTAAACACATAATTTTATTAGAAGCCAAATCAACTTCGTCTAATAAGAGAACTGCACCTCTCTTCATAGCGTCGATTACTGGACCATCATGCCAGACAGTTTTACCATCTGATAATCTGAAACCACCAAGTAAATCGTCTTCATCGGTTTCTATTGTAATATTAACTCTTATTAACTCTCTATTGAGTTCTGCACAAGATTGTTGAACATTGAAAGTTTTACCATTACCAGATAAACCAGTAATAAAACAAGGATAGAAAACTTTAGACTTGATGATATTTTTAATATCTTTAAAATGTCCGAATGGAACAAACGTATCATCTTTAGTTGGAATAATGTTTTCGGCTTTATTATCAGTAGTACCGATATTAACTTTAGGTTGTTCTACAATTTCTTGTTTAACTTCAGGAACTGAAACTAAAGTAGAGGCTCTAGGTATTTTATAAACACCTCTTTTAACCCTATTCTCTGGGTCCTTGGCTAACCAAGCAGGAAATGACTCTTCGTAATCATAACCTGTACCTTTCATACTATAAATTTGCTTACTTGATAACTCACTCTCACCAGGAAAGTGTTTATCACATAGGTCAACAAACATTTTTTGTTTACTATTTAAATTTTCATACTTAATCATAATGTAACCTTTCTTAAATATGTAGCTATCCTATCATAATCCGAAGGGATTGTCAAGGGTTTTCTTGAAAAATCGTAAAAATCGTTATTTTTCAATACTTTACTAATCATAGATTAAGCCACCAAATCTACGAATTTGTTTAATAAAACCCTAGAAGTTAGTTTACCTCTCATGGATTTACCAAAATTTCTTTTAATTTGTGCTACCGACATTGTGTCATTCACATCTAATTCTTCATTTTCTATATGTAAGTTTTTAGCTTTTATTAAGAATAACTTATCATACCCAGCTGTTTTAGAAATCATTACTTTAGATTTTAGAGCTAGTTTTCTTTGTTTTTCATACTCTTGGGAACCATCTATACCAAAGATTGAATCTCTATCCCATATACCGAGTTTATTACCATACAAGAAGAAACCAACTAGTTTGGAACCTGTTACAATTCTAAACCATTTTAAATATTCTGTGGTAATATCTCTATAACCATTTCTTTTAATTTCTATTTTATTTTTTGTATCTCTTATAATGAGGTTATGTTTATAATCAGAAATTTGCTCGGTTAATTGATTACCATTTTTTTCTACAAAGTTAAAGTTATCGTGACTCGCACCATCTGTTAAAAATACAGTATTCATTTTTTGAATAGAGTATTTTTTCTGAAACTTTTTAACTAAAGCTGCAGTTACAACAATAGCTGAATTTAGAGGAGTACCACCAAGTCTAGTCCATCTAGGTGCATGATAGTAAGGTATACGCTCTTGTGGGTCAACTATGTGTCTAGCTCTCCAATAGAAATCATTTTTAAAAGATAATGCAACTTTAAATAAATTTAACATTGATTGATTATATTGTTTTGTGTTTTGTTTTGATGATACCCAATTTAACATTGAAACATGGTCATTAACTTTATCACCAACTTTATAGATATAAGCATTTTGATAAGAATTTACATCTAGTGCTTTACCATATGTATCAGTTTTCCAACTAGATGAATAGTCTTCACCGTTATTAATAAATCTTTTCATATTGATATCTGAAAAAGAATAAACTTCAAAAGGTATACCAACTTGTTTACAGAAAAAAGTTAAGTTAAATAATTGAGTCATAGTATCGTACATATGTTGATGCATAGAACCAGAATGGTCTAATACAATCATCAAACCATGATTTTTGGCACCAGGTAAAACTGTTATCTTTTTGAAGATATCATCAGTATAATTATATGCATGTAATTTGTTTACATTAATAATACCAGTTTTTGAAGTAGTGGCCCTTTTATAATCATCAGCCGCTTTTTTCATTTCAAATTCTTTAACCATATATTGAACTACTGGATTGTTTTCTTTTTTGAATTTTAAGTATTCTTTCTCAGCATAATTATTAAAATCATTTTTTTCACAAGAATGTTTTTCATTCTTATAATGTTTATTCATATCATTCAATATCCAATCAGCAGATATAATATTATCACCATTTAAGTTTGGTTCAGGTAAATTCATATAGAAGTTAGTTTTCGCAGTATCATCTAAAAATGATTTAATACTTTCGTTAAGTGATTTATCAGTTTCTGCGCCAAACTGATTTTCTAAATTGTTAGGGTCATACCCTGCATCACTACCTATTTTGTTTTTTTTATTTTCTTCTTGTTTAGTTTCTTCTTCGCCTGACTCATCTTTACCAGAACCAGATGCGGAAGTATCTTTCTTATCAGACTCTTCTTGCTCATTTTTACTTTCACTCTCTTGGTCTTGATTACCGTTTTCATTTTCTTCGTTTACATCATCACTTGATGTATTATCAATTAACTCTTCTTCTTCATCACCAAAGTTAATATCATTATCAGCAGTTTCAGGTTCATACTGAGGTGTTTTTTCATTCTTAGCATAACCAGTAATTTTTTCGGCTAGAGTAATAACGTCTTCAAATGTTTCAGTTTTCATTGCTTCTTTAACTAAAATGTCTTCTTCTTCGGAAAACTGAACCGGTGTTAATGAACCGTTTTTAGCATGAATGTTAAGTCTATCAATAAATTTGTAAGTATCTAAAGGTCTGTCTTCGTCACCAAAGAAACCTCTTTCTCTTAATTCTGATTGACCTCTATAATAAGACCTTTTTAAACCAGGATATTTCTCTTTGATTTTTTTATCTATTCTAATGTCTTCTAAAATGTTTAAATAACTATGTGGTATTTTCTCAACTCTTTTATATTGTTTTTTAGAAAAGTCTGGAGTATATAAAGCATGACCAACTTCGTGACCACATAACATATCATATAGGTCGTTGGACATTTCTTTCCAGATAGGTAAAGTTAGTATTCTGTTTTTAACATCAAATTGTGCTGTGACAACTTTGTTATGTTCTACTTGAATATTCTCTGTGGCTAATAATTTAGCCAGATTTGATTTTTGATTTTTACTTGTCGATTTAATTTTCATAATGTAACCTTAAATATATAGCCATCCTACACCAAAACGCCAAAATAGTCAAGAAAATAATTTATTAATTTACCCTAGAAAATAAGGGTTTTTTGATATGTGACACCGCGTCACACCCCTTGTTCTTGTTTTGTTCTGTATGGTTTTAACACTTTTTCATATAAATTTTGAGATATTGCCCTCATTTGAAGAGGTGCTACCATTAGACCTATTCTCTCTTCAATATCTTCTATACGACCATCAGCAAACTTAAAATCATCAGGTAGTGACATAATCCTTAATAGTTCTTCTTTTGTAAATGTTCTATCACTATCAGGTAAAAAATAACTGTGTGCCCTACCTGTAATTGTTGGGGCAGGTTTATCATATGAACATCTAAAGTAATTAAAGTATGTGAGTCTAGGTTGTAATACCTCACCTACACTTTCAAGTGCTCTCATATCTTTTGCCAAATCATCAGCAAACTTATCTACTAGTTTTTCATCGTATTGTTCACCACGATATTTTTTATCTATTTCTTCTTGTACCATTTCTGCTAATGGTTTACAAAACTGTATTTGTTTGGGTGGGTTGAATGGTATTCTTTTTAAAACATCTCTAACGACTGGATTACCCTCTGCAAGTTTCTTTTCTTTTTCTATTGCGGCCTCTCTATGTTCTTTTTTATTTTGTAAATCATAGATACCATCCCAAAGGGTTGTTCTCTTATCATTCGGTATAGGAAACAATCTATCTAAATCATTTGCAAATTCAGATATATCTAATGCGTCTGCAACGTCATTTCGAATACCGATGATAAAAGTCCTCTCGCGTGCTTGTGGTACACCGTAATCAGAAGCATTTAAAATCTTCCAACTACAAATATAACCTATATCATTTAGTAAATTTAAAAATGTGTTTCTATATTCAGCAGCACTACCTAAAGATAATGCTTTTACATTTTCGATTATAATACATTTAGGTTTAACACCTTCTGCAACTCTAATCATTTCTTCAGTCAATCTTTCTATTTGATATTGCTTGTGTCCATGATATAGTTTTTCTTTATTCCAAGACCTTTCTCTTTTACCACTCATTGAAAAGTGAGTACAAGGTGGTGAACCATCAAAAATATCTAACTCACCAGGTTTGATGTTACCAGCATCTAAAAAATCTTCCGATGATAATTCTTTTATATCACCAGTCAACATTTCAGTATTTGGATTGTTTAGTTTATAAGAGTTATAAGCATGTTCTACAAACTCATTACTGACTAACACTTTACCGCCTGCAAGTTTATAACCTGTGCTACTACCACCTGCACCGGCAAATGTTGACATTACTGTAAATAATTCTTTTGATGAATTTTCTTGTACGTCTTTGTTTGTGTAAGGTGTAAATGTCATAATTCTAAATTGCTATATATTTTAAGTTTTTCTTTTTTAATATGACCTCGAGCATGTAATTCTTCATAAGTGAAAACATTTTGTTTTACCAAGTAGTCTATCATAAACAAAACATCACCGGCCTCTTCTACTAACTTTTTTCTTTGTTCTTCACCCTCACCATATCGTATTCTTTTACAACAAGCTTGAGTTAGTTCTCCACACTCTTCTGCTAATATAGTATATTCTTCACTCATTATTTCATCTCCATAAATAAATCATCGACTAACTGACTTCTTACTTCATCATTTGGTGCAACTAAACAGCTAATCTTTTCATAATTATTATCAATAGCAAAGTGATATCTATTGTTACCACCCCATATTGCATACTTACATTTTTCATCTATCTTCATAGCTGAAATCTTTTTTAAATCACCATCTATACCTGATATAGTTTTTATATCTTGAACAACGATAGGATTTATCATACCATTTTTGTTTATACTTTTCCATACAGACCAATAAGTATCTGTTTCTAAAGGTGCCATAGGTTGTAAATCTTTTAAATCTAAAACCTGATAATATTGTCCTTTGTTTTTAGACTCTAATATTACTGTATCTGCCATGGTTCATATATTCTTGTAAAGTTTTTATGTTTCTCAAAGTGTATTTGATTAGCAAACTTATCCATCATAATATCTGTTTTGTGTGATATGATAAAAACATTTTCGTCTTTCAATGTATTAAGTATTTTTAAGAAATCATCTGTTCCTGTTGTATCAAGTGAACTATCAAATATTTCATCAAGTATTAATAGATTTGTTGATACACTATTTTTCATTTTAGCAACAGCTCTCCATGTAAATAGTAAAGCCAAATCTATTCTCATCTTCTCACCCTCACTAAATGATAGGTAACTAAACTCATCTCTAAATCGTGACCTTATCTTTTCGTTAAACTCTTCATCTAATTTAAAATTAACAAAGAAATCCATACTTGCAAGATACTTGTTTATTAGTTGATTCATTATAGGTAAATATTGTTTGATAATTTTTGTTTTGATACCATCATCTTGTAACAACACTCTAGCCGCTTGTATGTAATCAGACTCTTCTATCTTTTGTGTATTAAGTTGTTGTTGGTCATTACTTTCTTTGACTAGTTTTTCTAACATTGTATGTGCTTCATCAGCATTACTTTTTTTATCTTTTAATTTTTGTATATCAGTTTCTATTCTTCTAGTGTAATTTTTTAATTCATCAATAGATTGTTGACACTTTGCAACATTAATATCTAACAATCTGATATCTTCAAATACTGAGGTTATTTCATCAATTCTTTTTTGATTAGAAATAACTTTTTTATTCATAACAAGTAAACCCTCTTCGACCTCTTTTAATTTATTATTAGTTTTTTCTAATATATCATTCTTAAATTCTTCATCTATCGATTGTTTACAAGTCGGACAATTTTCATTTGTTTGATAAAAGTTTCTATCTTTTCTTTTTTTATTTACTAAATCTTCTAATTGTATTTCAAACTTTTGTAATTTTGTTAAATTAGCTCTTGTATCAGCTTCGTCTTTAATACTATTTCTTTTATTTTCTATCTTTGCATATAGTTCATTCTTTTGTTTTTCATATGTTGTAATATGTGCCTTGTTATCATCTATCTGGTTTTCAAAATTACTGATTAATGTTTGTGTTTGTTTCTCTGCCTCTTTGATATATTTTTGTTGGGTAAGAATTTTATCACCAGTAACTTCAATATCTTTTTTTAGTTCTTTTATACTTTCATCTAATTCTTTTTGTTTTTGTTTTGCAAGAATATTCATAATAGAAAAAACTTTGATATCTAAAATCTCTTCGATTACATCTCTTCGGAAACTGTTTTTAAGTTGCATAAAAGGTATAAAAGATGATGACCCTAAAACCACAACCTGATTAAATGTTTTTGAATTAATCTTTAGTATGTTTTGTTCTAGATGTTTTTGATAATCCATAATAGTTGCATCTTGATTTATCATATCATCATC
>MDTB01238276.1_pt1 | contig 30414 bp, 29 predicted proteins | sample 811161 | NCBI WGS metagenome assembly MDTB01 (sample SAMN05326650, study PRJNA326480) | marine metagenome | isolation source: seawater | place: Mediterranean Sea | collected 2009 | reverse complement strand
ATTTTTTAAATTTTTTTTGGAAAAGTAATCAACAACTAAATTAACATTTTTTTTATAATATTTCTGAAATTTTGCTGCAGATGGATCGATACCGTATAGATTTAAGTCATGCTTACTTTTAGCAAAGAAATTTAAAAAAGTTCCATCATTTGAACCAATATCTAAAATGGAAGATCTATTTTTTAAGTATCCTTTTTTATTTATATATTTATATTTATCTTTGATATGTCTAATCATTAATGGGCTAAGAGATGTTCTGTACCCGTATGTCAAACCATACATATCTTGAAACGGTGGTGTTTTTTTGAATTGAACTAATTCACAGTAATCGCATTTATATAAATCTAAAGAATACTTCTTTAAATTATTTTTAATTTTTTTTGGAAAAACACTACTTATACACTGTTTTCCAATATTAATTACTTTATTAAATATTTTTTTTTTACAATTTCTACAGTGCATTAGAATTATGAATTAATTTTTTTTCACTAAAAAGGTTTTTAACTATTATTAATAACTTTTTTAAAAAGAAGTAAAATCCAAATATATATATACCTGGATATAATAAATTTTTTATAACATGTTTCCAAATTTTTACAAATTCTAATCCTCTATGATTTGGTTTAAATATCATGTTATAAAATCCTGGTAAAAATCTTCCTAAGGCATAATTTTTACATAAAAAAAAACGCATGTAAGACATCCCGTTATTTCGGTAACAATCTAATACTTCAGGAATTCTTACTGCTTCTACAAAAGCATATAAGTCATTCCAATCTTCACCTCTAGGCCCATGAACATTAGCTGCTAGGGGTTCATTCATAAAATATGCAATTTTATTATTGAAGGCTGCAGACCATATTTTTATATGTGGACCGGTATTATCAAAGTTTGAGTATAGTCTTACATCGGCAATATTTTTTTTATCAATCACATTAAGATTTTCAACCCAGAACTTTCTCTTAAAAATACATAAATAAGTGCTGAGTAGAAATTCGAAAGACTTAAATGGATTTATGAGTTCAAAAAAGTTTTGCTTTCCAGATTTTGTATAATTAGAAAATTTTTTTAATTTAGAAAAATTAAATCTACGAGTGTCAAAAGGAAAGTTAAATTTATCTAGTATATTTGTATTGAGATGAAAAGAGTTTACATAATAAAAATCTACCTCTGAATTTACATTTATTAATTTTTCAAAAATATTTAAACTATCAGGCAGAACTAAATCATCGTTTCCTAGCATCCATACAAATTCACCTTTTGCCATAGAAACACTTTTCAAGCTATTACTACCATAACCAATATTATATTTATTTTGATTAAAAATTATTTCTAGTTTATCTTTATAATTTTTAATTACTGAATATGTATCTTCTTGTGAACAATTGTCTGAAACACAAACTTCAAAATTTAAGCTACTCTTTTTACTAGCTATTAATATTGAGTTTAAGCAATTTTCTAAGTGCCTCACTCTATTGAAAGTTGGAATACAAATTGATAATTTTACCATATTAAATTTTCCAAATTGATTTTTTGTTACTAACAAAATTTCTTATTGTTTTATTTGTATTCTTAAATTTTATTTTTACATTTTTATATTTACTAATTTTTTTATTAACAAATTCTCTTACAGTTAGAGGGTTTCCACTAGCTATATGCCAAATTTGTGGAAATTTCTTTGATTTTTTTTTGAAGTTAATTGCGTCAATTAAAATACTTGTTACTTTTTCAATTTCTATAAAATCTTTCTTTTGATTACTAGAATTTACAGTAAAATAAACTTTTTTTTTTATTGTATGATTTAAAGATGAAAGTAATTTTTTTTTATTCTCACCTTTTCCATAAACATTAAAAATCCTCATGACTCTACACTTAACTTTATTTTTTTTTGACAAAAATAAAGCTGTCTTAGAAAATTTATATTTGCTTTTTTCATAATTGCTGACGGGTCTTGGTTTGGTGTTTATTTTCAATTCATTTTTTTTTTGTGCGCTCTTTCCATACTCAGAAGCTGATCCGATAATAACCCATTTTTTACATCCATTTTTTAAACAATTTAATAATAATTTGCGAGGTTTATTAACATTTTCATCTAATGCCTCTTTTAAACTAATTCTTTTTTTGTTTACTCCAGCTGATGCAAAATGAATCAGCGTATGAGTTTGTTTTAAATATTTATCAAAATTGTCGTCTAATTCTCCTTTAATCCAAAAAATTTGTTTAGATCTATTACTTTGTTTTCTTCTAGATAGAGCTAGAATTTTGTGACCTTTTTTTTTCGCCTTTTTTAAAAAATTTTTTCCTATAAAACCGGTTGCTCCAGTTAAAAATAAGTATTTTCTATTTGTTTGAGTGTTCATCTCTAAAATATTTAATTGTATTTAAAATTCCCTCTTCCCAGTTTATTTTAGGTTTCCATTTAATAATCCTTTTAGCTTTCTTTATTTCCGGATAATAATCTAATGCTTCATCTTTCCTTAATTTAATTTTTCCAAAGAGAGGTTTAACAAAATTAGTAATCTCACCCACTTGATACACAATTTTTTTAAGTTGAATTGATTTACCGTATCCGATATTTAAAATCTGACCATTAGATTTTTTACTTAAAAGAGTCTTAATAATAGCTTCAATCGCATCAGAAATATAAAGAAAGTCTCTTTTTTGAATGCCGCTAGAAGCATAAAAAATATTTTTATTCAAACAAGCTTTAATTAGAATTGGTAAAAATCTTTCTTTATTTTGGTTGGGACCATAGACTTGATATAGTCTTAAAATTGTAAATGGAAAAATTTTCTTTCTCCTTTTTTGTAATAAAAAATTAGATGCTTTTAATTTGTATTTTCCATAAATACCAATCGGTCTACATTTAAAAGTCTCTTTTTGAGGCATTTTGCTTTTACCATATTCAGCTGAACTACCCACTTGAATAAATTTTTTTATTTTTTTTAATTTAAAATATTCGTATAAATTTTTTACCGCTAGAAAATGATATTTTTTCACTTCAAGTTCGTTTACATGGTTTACATACCCACCCAGATTTACTACATATTGAAATTTATAGTTGTTTAATTTAAAGAGACCCTTTTTTTTTGAAATATCAATAATTAGATAATTCACTCCTTTTAATTTCCTATTTTTTTTTGGTTTATTCAAAGAAACGCTTACAACAGTCCATTTAAGATTTAAACATACTTTAGCCAAATGATAGCCAAGGAAACCTGTTCCACCAATTATTAATATATTTTTTCTCACAAATTTTTCTTAATAGTTGACATTATTAACGATAAGCTTTTGTTATTTCCTTTATCATTAAGCTTATGATTAAATTTTTTAAGTGAATTTTGAACTTGTCTTGAATTCCACCAGCCTTCTACGTTATCCCAAACTTGATTTATATGATTGCTAAGTAATAGATCGTCATAAAATATTATGTTTTCTTTATTCAAATCTTTGTACTTACGAATGAAGTCATCATTAATGAAATTTAAATATTCTTTACCAAAGAACATAATTGAGGGTAAATTATTACAAGAATTTTCTAAAAAGCCAGTGGAGTCGTAATTAAAAATGCATAATTTTGCCTCTCTTAAAATCTTATTTTGGCTTTTTTGGCCATTATCGACCTCAACTTCTAAGTTATTAAAATAATTGAAGTAACTTAAACCATAAGTTTTTTCATAAAAACTATTATTCATTCTCAAAATTACGTTATTTTTAATTTCTTTTCTTATTCCTTTTAAAAACATTTCTATTCTTGATAAAGATTTTGAAATTTCGCCAGGACTATAAAATAAATTGTCAGACACATTATTTAAATATTCTAAAAAAATTACTAATTTTTTTTTGGATTGTATTTTGTTTGTAAAGTTTTTTTTTGCTGTTTTAAAGTTAAATAATCCAGTTACATTTTTAAAATTAGAACTTTCATAACCCCAAGACAGGAATTTTGTTGCATAATTGAATTCAGGTAAATAATTATTATGAATTCTACTAAAATAATTATTTCCATGTTGACCAATAAATATTGGCTTATTATTTTTAAGTTGTAAGGCAGCGTAAACTTTGAATATTTCATCAAAAAAATTTAATGATGATGTAAAAAGAAATTTTGGATTTTTTGGAAAAAAGTCAGTTTCTGATAGTTTGATATTTTCTTTGAAATTTTCTAGAAAAGATTTTGGTAAAAAATTAAAAATATTTGTAAGTAAAAAATTTTCAAAATTTATTTCATCATTTCTAGCTATTGTAGAATATTTTTTTCTTAAATCAAAATTTATCGGTATATCATTTTTAATATCTAAACTTTTGTAATAATTGGGTAATTGATGAAAAAGAAGCTCTAATTTTTTTTCCTCTAAAAAAGAGAGATAAGTATGACTTATAAAAGCATTATTAGAATTTTTAAGTTTTCCTTGAACAAAGTATAAAAACTTATCAGTTAGTTTTGTCTTTTGCCTTAAAATTTTTCTTGGTTTTTCATCATCTCCAATTTTTTCGATTATTGTATTTTTTGAAAAATCGTTATTAAAATAATCTATAATTTTTGAAAAAAAACAATAATACCACTTAAGATCTAATGCATGAGCCCCGGCAAATTCCAATGTATTTTCTTTGACAAAATTAAAGCTTGTATGTTCAGTGGTCAGTACATTATCAATTTGCTCTTTTTCAAATACAAACTCAAGTTGTTTAAATATTTTGAAAGATAAATAAATATAATTTTTTAACCAGTATCCTATTATTATTTCAATTTCTCTTTCATTAAAATTTACATTATGAATTTCATTAAAAAGTTTTAAAATTTTTTTTAGAAGTTTTTTATAAATCCTATCGCAATAGTTATAATTTTCTAATATCTCGTTTTTTTGTGGTAATACAAAATCTATTTCTTTAATTTTAAATTTATTTTTAATTTCATTTGATACAGGCACAACGCTAAGATAATAATTATCCGAACTTAATTTAGAGAAGTTTTTAAACAATAATAGAGTATTATTATTTTTTGACATCTTTTATGAAATCTTTTTTAGAATAAAAATTATTTATTTTTTTGAAGGATTTGTTTAATACCTTTTAAATCTAATATGTCTTTATTATTAAAGGAATTGTATTCAAAATCTTTTTTTACTCTTTTTCCTTTTTCCTTTTTTTTATCAACCATGTAAGTCCGTACATTAATACTTGGTTCCCAAATTGTTGGTTCTACTACGTAATGATTTTTAAATTCTATAGTTAGATGTGACTCTGCTTTTGAGCATAAGGACTCATGCAGCTTTTCACCAGGCCTTACTCCAATAACCTTTAGTTTTACTTTTGGATTAAGTACTTTAGCAATATTTTTTATATAACAAGACGGTAACTTTGGAATAAAAATTTCACCACCTTGCATTCTTTGAAAGGACTCAAGAACAAATTTAATTCCATCCTCTAAACTAATAAAAAATCTAGTCATATTTAAATCGGTGATGGGTAAAAAAGTTTTATTCGTTTTTAAGATTTTTTTAAAAAAAGGTATTACTGATCCTCTTGAATTAATGACATTACCATATCGAACCACAGAAAATCTTGGACTATCTTTTTTTCCTCCAAGTGTGTTTGCTGAAACAAATAGCTTATCTGAGGCAAGTTTTGTTGCTCCATACAAATTAATTGGACTACTAGCTTTATCAGTTGAAAGCGCAATTACTTTTTTAACGCCTTGTTCTAAAGATGCAAAAATAACATTATTTGCACCATTTATATTTGTATTAATACATTCTTGAGGATTATATTCTGCGGCTGGTATTTGTTTTAATGCAGCAGCATGAATAACGAAGTCTACATCATTAAATGCTAAATTTAATCTCGCTTTATCCCTTACATCTCCAATAAAGAAACGAAATTTATCTAAATCATAGCCTTCTCTAATCAATAAATTTTGCATATCATATTGTTTCAGCTCATCTCTAGAAAAAATAATTATTTTTTTTGGTTTATAATTTTTGTATAAAAATTTTACACAAGCTGCTCCAAATGATCCTGTGCCTCCTGTTATTAAAATAATTTTATTTTTAAACATTTTTAATTCAATCTTCCAAAAAAGCTTTTACTTGTATTATTTTCTAAAATGTTATCAATATTTAAAATTCTTTTTTCGCATTTGTTTATAATTGCAAAAACTTTATTTAAACTTTTTAGATACTTATTCATATATCTTCTTTCGTGTTTTACACATAGATAAATTGTGTTAGTGGCTAAAATTTTATCTTTTAAAAGTTCTTGTGTTATTAACGTCCTGTATTTGAGGTTATTTTTACTTTTAAACAAAAAACTTGATATCGACGGTATACCTAAAATTTTAATTTTAATATTATTTTTCTTAGCGATATTATGCCAGCATTTTCTAATGTAGTTTCCTTTTTTAGTTATTATCTTCCATGACTCTTGCCTTTTAAACTCTTTTAAAGTTGCTAACGCTGCTGTGGGACCTATTCTCTCAGTCCAAAAAGTGCTACTTATAAAAGTTTCATTTGCCTTTTCCATTATATCTTTTTTTCCAATAATTGCATTAATCGCATAGCCGTTACCAAGTGCTTTACCAAATATAGCTATATCAGGAGTAACATTAAACAGTTTGTGTAAACCTCCAAAAGTCCCTCTAAATCCAGACGTACATTCGTCAAAAATTAAAATTATTTTATTTTCATCACATATTTTTCTAACTTTTTTTAAAAAATTAGATTTCGGCATATAATTTCTTGAAACCTCCATTTTAATTATGCCAATCTTTTTATCTGATTTTATAATTCTTCTTAGATAATCTATATCGTTATAGTTAAAAGTATAAATTGTATTTGCTAACTCTTTAGGAACACCGCTAGGTGAAATACCTTTCAATAAGTGGTTTTTTAACCTATCTTTTGATTTAAGATTAGCTGCAAGATACCAATCGTGCCAACCATGGTAGCCACATACTGCTACCTTTTGTTTTTTTGTAAATGCTCTTGCAATTCTTATAGCAACTGCATTAGCTTCTCCACCAGATCTTGTAAATTTGCACATATCTGCCCAAGGATGAATTTCTATTAATTTTTCTGCAAGTAGTACTTCCTCTTTACAATTAAGGGTACTCATGTTTCCAAGTTCTACAACTTTTTTAACTTTTTCATCGACATATTTATTATTGTATCCTAGAATGTTTGTTCCAACACCCATCATAGACATATCTAGAAATTTTTTTCCATCAAGATCCCATAAGAAACAATCTTTAGCTTTAGAAAAATAAGTAGGCCATTTATTTTTTAAATAAAAATCAGGTCTTTTTGATAAAAGCATATTTCCACCTGGTATAATTTTTTTTGCCCTTTTCCATATTTTTTGACCTGTAGGAAGTATAGACCCCTCGTCTCTAGAGATAAAATTGTTTTTCTTAAATATTTCTGGTTTTTTTTTTGCTAAGTCTATAACTTTTTTCCATGAAAAAGTTTTTGTTTTAAATTTTTTGAAAATGCTCTTAATGACATCAAGATCTTCTTTTTCATCAATCGTTAATCTTATATCTTTGTAATCATGTTTATACTTAAAATTTTTTTTTCTGATCGTAGTAGATCTTATCATGTGGGGAACAACATGCTCTTTATCAAAATTATTTTTTACACTTAAGAAGGAATTTCTTAATGTTTTAAAATTAAATATAGAGATATCCAATCCATCGGGAAAACTTGGTGGATTATTGTTGGTAAGTAAATCTAATTTAGAGTTTTTTTCAAATAACTTTACCATTTGATCAATTATCTCTGGATCAACCAAAGGGCAATCAGCGGTAACCCTTACTATTACGTCAGCTTTATTTTTTTTTGCACAATAGTAGTATCGCTCAAGTACATTTTTTGTACTACCTAAAAAATATTTAATTTTTTTTTTTTTTAAAAAATTTTTATAAGTTGATTCCTCTTTCGGAATAGCGAAAATAATATCATCAAGTAATTTTGAACATTTTAATCGTTTAAATATTATTTCTGTAACAGTCTCAGAGTTAATTTTTTCGATTACTTTATTTGGAAGCCTGCTAGAACTTAATCTAGCTTGAACAATTGCTATTATTTTTTTTTTTTCCATAATCTTGGTTCTAAAAGTTTTTTATTATCCGAATAAATTTTTCGAGGAAATTTTTTTTTATTTTTTTTTAGAATTTTAATTATCTCTTCTAATTGTCTAGCGTTGTTAACACCTATAACCAATTTGTCAATATATCTTTGATTATTCAAAAAGTTTAAACATGTTTCAATTTTCTTTTTCTTATTATCAAAATTCCAATTTTCCCATTTAATAAATAAATTTTTCCAAGTTTTAAAATACTTTGGTAAATTATCTATATTACAAAGTAAAATACCTTGTAAAAAAATTGATCTTACATGAATTTCAATTCCACGATTTTTCATTTTTTTAAGTAAATTTTTATACAGAAACCTTCTATCAAATATATTGATTGGAATTTGAATCATGTCGAATTTAAATTTTTTGATTGCGCTTTTTAATTCAGTGGGAGAGTAGACGGATATTCCAATTTTTTTTATTATTCCCTTTTTTTTTAATGAAACTAAATAACTGTAAATTTTTAAACCACTTTCACTTTTAAGATTTTTGACGCTATGAAAAAAAATACCCTTAATATTTTTTTTTTTTAGATTGGCCAAAGATTTATCAATAATTCTTTTTGTAAAATTTTTATTTACTTTTTTTGTTTTTATTTCTGGTACTTTTGAATAAATTTCATATTTTCTTAATATTGATAGACCGATTTTTTTTTCAACACCCTGGTATGAATATGCTGCATCAAGTTCTTTAATATTATTATTTTTCATTACTTTATTAAGAGAATTAATCATTCTTACATTTAAACCATTGCTATTATTGATCCCATAACCTGGGGAAAAGTTTGCTGTTCCTAAAATTAATTTACTTTTCATTTACTTTTTTGAAATAAATAAATTTTAATATCTTTAACATTTTTAAATTAGTAAAAAAGAGACTACCTACTCTTGGGCTATCTTTTCTTAAAAAAGTTTTAATTCTAAAATTTTTAATATTACACCTTCTATTGATTAATAAAGTTAATAAATCAACCAAAAAAAATTTTTTTACTTTAGAAAGATTAATTTGTTTTAATTTTTCTTTTTTGTATAATTTAAATCCACTTAAGGGATCCCAAATATTAAATTTTTTTTTAAAAATTTTAGATATTACCTTCTCTATTATTCTGTTTTTTCTATCTCTTTCACCCACTACTACATCAACATTATTTTTAATTAAATAACTAAAAATCTTTTTTATATATGCAGGTTTGTGTTGGCCATCACCATCCATAGTCAAAATATATTTTGTTTTTTTACTTTTTTTTAAAAATTTAAAACCTTTAATTAAGCTTAACTCGTACCCTAAGTTTTTTTTATTTCTAAGATATTTAATTTTTTTTTTTTCTAAAAATTTTGAAGTTCCATCTGAAGAGCAATCATCAATCACAAGGATATTGAAATCTTTTTTAAGCTTTAAAATAAATTTATTAAAATTCTTTTTTTCATTAAAAGCAGGGATTAAAATAGTTAATGAATTAAGTTTCTTTTTATACATTCACCTTTTTTAATTTTTCTTAAAGCCTTTTTTCCAATTATTTTATTATCTTTATCAGGAGAGATAGAATTTTTTAAAAATGGTCTTAATGGAATAATTTTTTCGTAAGTAATTTTTTCTCCTTTTTTAATTTCTGTATAAGCATAATAAGACCTTCTTTGAATAAAGACTGTTAATTTTTCATTATTTTCTACTTTTTTAATTCCATCGCCTAAGGATTTTTCTAATCTTCGAGTTTCATCTACCATTAATTTCCATGTCTTCGGATTTAGTGAAAATTTATGATCTGGTCCATTTCTTTCATTATCGTCAGTAAAATGTTTTTCAACAACCCTGGCTCCTAAAGTTACTGCACCCAAAACTGTTGCATGCCCTGGAGTGTGGTCACTTAATCCAAGTATCACATTTTTAAAAATCTTGTTATAATTTTTAAGAACATTTAAATTTATATTATTAAAATTAATCTCTTCTTTGGAATAGTTAGTATTACACTGCATTAAAATTATTTTTTTGTTTATTTTTTTAATTTCTTTAATTGCTTTTTTTACTTCATTAAGACTTGAAGCACCCGTGGCTAATATTATAGGTTTTCTTTTTTTAGCCATTAACTTTATACTTTTAATCCACGTTATATCGCCCGAACCTATTTTATAAGCCGATATATATTTATTAACTTTATTTACGTAATCTAGATCGTATGGAGCAGTCATAAATTCAATTTTATTTTTTTTACATTCTTTTTTTAAATGTTTAGTCCAAGAAAAATTTATACTTGCATCTTTATATGTTTGGTAAACACTTTTTTTCCATTTCGATTGATGAGATTTTTTTCCAATTTCGTTAAAACCTTTTTCACTTACAATAGTATCAGCCTTGAAATGCTGAAATTTTGCTGCATCTGCTCCAGCTTTAGCACATAATCTGATTAATTTTTTTGCTCTTGCTAACGACCCGTCATGGTTAGCTGCAATATCAGCAATGAAATATGTGGGTAAATTTTTTGAGATTTTTTTTTTGTTAATTTTAATAACCATTGACATCGTTTAAATTAATAATTTTATTACACATTTTTAATGTAGATTTTTTATGAGAAATTATAATAAATGTTTTATTTGGGTATTTATTTAATAAATTACTAATAATACTCTGCTCAGTTAAAGAGTCCAGTGAACTTGTAAATTCGTCCATAAAAAGAACATCAAACTTTTTATAAAGTGATCTTGCAATTGCTATTCGTTGCTTTTCTCCTCCAGATAACTGTATGGCATTATCTCCTACTTTAGAGTTTAAGCCATTTGGTAAGCTTTTAATTTTTTTTCTAAGTAGAGTTAAATCTACTAAATTTTCAATTTTATTTATATCAATTTCATTTTGTTTTGTGTCAAAACTAAAAGAAATATTTTCCTTTATTGAGCTATCATAGAGGAAAGGAGATTGTGGTACATAAGAAATACAATTGAGCCATGTTCCTATATTATTAAATTTTTTTAAAGAGTTGAAATGGATTTCTCCATTAGTCGGCTTTATTAAACTCATCATTAAATAAATTAATGTACTTTTTCCAGAACCTGTTTCACCTGTAATTCCTAGTTTATCCCCTTCATTTAAAGTAAAGTTAAAATTCTTAATCGTAAAATTTTCTCTATTCGGATATTTATAAGAAATATTGGACATTTTTAGAATGCAATTCTTTTCTAAATTTTTATTAATATAACGTAACGTTTCTTTGCTTTCATCAATATTGGAATTTTTACCTAATTCATTTTTTTTATTAAATAATAATTCTACTGCTGGTCTATAAATTTTTAAATACGTTAAACTAATATTCATTGCTTGAAATGCAGGTACAAACCTAAAAGATAGAATTATTACCATCGCTATTTGAGGTAGATAATCTAGACTAGATTGATTAGTTTTTGAGAGATAAAATGACACAATTACAAGCAAAACCAACACCACAAATTCCAACAGTATTTTTGGACATTTGTCTAAAATATAAAAATATCTTAAATTATTTTCAAAAATGTTAACATTTACATTAAACAATTCATTTATTTTTTTTTCTTGTAATCCAATTTTTATTTCTTTTATAGATCCATAACTTTCGTTTAAAATTTTTATCATCTTAGCGTCAATTTTTTGATTTTTTACTGAACTTGCCATGACATGAGGCTTAATAAGAAACTGATATGAAATTGATATCAATGAGAAAATAACACAAAGTATTATTGTAAATTTGACACTTACTATTAGTAAAATCAAGAAAAGTACAAAAACTGCAAGAAGTTCTCTATAAAAAAGCATTATATTATGTAAAAAACCATAAACTGATTGAATTTGGCTAGTTAAATTTCTAATTAGAACTGAAGAATTTTCATCAATAAAATTTTCATACTTTTGATTGATATATTGTGAAAAAATATCATTAGACAATTTTTTTTTAATTTTTTTAAAATAGTTTGCTTGATAAACAGTTAGCAAAAATAGATATATATTTTTTATCAAAAATAAAACAATGACGATTATGCCAAGTATTGTTAGCAGTTCTTGATTGCTATATGCGTTTAAAAAATTCAAGTTTAAAATATTTGTAATTTTTTCTCTGGTAAAGTTTGGATCGATTAAAGCACTTGCAAAAATTGGTAAGGAAGAAATCGATAAAAACTCAAAAATAAAATTAAATGAATTTAATAAAACCATTACTTTTAAATTATTTTCGGCTTTTTTGCCTAATATATATTTTATTTTTTTGTAAGTACTTATCATTTAACTTGACTTATACATTCTTAAGTTTTTCGGATAGAATTTTTAAAAAATGATTTGATGTTCTTTTTTGTATAATCCTTCCTAATTTATTAGATATTTTTTTTCCTAATATAACTTTAACAAGAGCTCTAGAAATAGTTTTTAATAACGGTAATGCTACACTTTTTGGAAAATCTAAAATTAAAAATATATAATAATAATTCTTAAATTTAGCGATACTTTTATTATCTAATTTAAACTCAATGTACATATTCCTATGTCTCGATTTCGGTTTTAAAAATTTAATAATTTTAAAACACTTAAAAATAGATTTTTCTACATTTTTCATCATATCTATATCATCGAAGAGTATTTTAATTTTATTTTTTTTATTTAACCTTATGCACTCAATAATTTCATTGTAAATTTTTTTAGGCTTATGATCGCCATCAATGTGATATAAGTCAAATTGATTTTGAATTTTTTTTAAATTACTAATGCTGTCTCCTAAATGAAGTTTAATATTTGCTTTTGGAAATTTTTTTTTTAAATATTTTACAGCATAAGGTGAAAATCTATCGTCTATGTCCAATCCAACAATTTTTAATTTTGGATTTGATGAAAGCATTAAAAGCATAGAATGCCCCATATAAACACCTACCTCTAAAATATTTTTATTTTCCTTAGCTAAATTGAATAATAAAATCTGCTTTTTAAGCATTCTTTTATCGTATTTATAATTTTGACCATCTATTAGATATGACCCGCAGCTGTGCCAAAATTTATAACCACAAGCTTTATAAATACCTTCAAAATTTTTTTTAATTTTTTTTTCTAAATTTAACATTAATTATTTGAATAAAATTAAATGAACTTCAAAACTTAATTTTTCTTTTGATTTTAGATATTAGTTATCTAAATTTATTTTATTATAATCTATAGTGTAAGGAATCTTAGGAGGTGCTTTATCATTTTTTAAAAATGGAATATTTTGAAGCGGGTTATACCTTTCGGTAATAGTAATTCTTAACTTATTCTTTGCTTTCATGGGATAACCTGTATGTATCATTCTGTTTGACATTAAAACTGCTGATCCTGCTTTGACGTTTAAATTAATTTTTTCAAATTTGCCGTAAATTGATTTGTCAATATTAGTGTAATCTTTTGTCCACATTTTTTTTCCGCTAGGATTTTTTAAGTTATGTGGAAAAAAACCGTGCTTGTGAGAATTTTTGTAGATGGTAAGCCCCCCACATTTTAAATTGGTGTCATAAAGAGGACTCCATAATAAAATTCCATCTCTTGAGAACATATTAGTTTCTTGATGTGGTTCAAGTAAATAATCATTACTTACGTCATGAACGTGTATGCATGGTCGAGCTGAAAAAATTACTTTTGTTTTAAAATATTCTTTCATTAATTCAATCATATTTTCTGAATGTAGAAATTTATATAAAGTTAAATTATGACAAGCCATATCATACCAGTTACCTTTAAGTTTTTTATTGAATTTTTTGATCTTATAATATTTCTTTATTAAATTCTTTTCATTATCACTTTTTATATAATTAAGGGTTTCCCATAATGAATTTTTAATTTCACGTAAACTTTTTTTATTAAAAAAATTCTCGAAGATAAAATAACCTTCGCTTTTGATGGTTCTAATGATTTTTTTATTATTCCAATTTTTCCTCATAGTTTATACTCTTCTCTGTAAAATATTGTTTAGTTGGAAGTCTTTTTTATAATATTTTCCAACCCCTATACTATCTGATTTTTGTATTTTGTCATTGTTTCTAATTGCTAACAAATATTTTTGAGAATTGCTCAGTTTAGACTTGGTTGAGGAGCTTAAAAATTTTTGATAGTTAAGCAGTTGTGGTAGATTCCTTCTTTTAATGTTAAGCATAATCATTCTTCTTCTTTTTCCATTTAAATTATTAGAACCTGCGTGCCATAAATTTAAATTTGCTATTAAGATATCTCCAGCATTTATTTTAGGACAAATTTCTTTTTTGTTTTTGACATTTATATCTATATATTTTTCTGGCCAATCTTTTTTCAAGTGAGTTTTAGGTATCAATCTAGTTGCACCATTTTTATTGTCAGCATTATCAAAAAAGATCATAGCTACAATTCCTGCAAATTTTCCTGATTTTTTCTTTCTAGGCTTCCAATCCATATGAATTTTTTGATATCCAGTGCCTTTTTTTGGTTCTCTAAAATTTAAGCCACAAACTTTTATTTCGTCCTTAATAACATCTTTCGCACATAAAAGAATTTCTGGAATTATAATTAAATCCGAAAAAATAATATTTTTTTCAATTAAATTTCCCAGTCTCTTAGCGCCTGGTTCAAAAAGTTTCCCTTTTCTGTAAAACTTTTTTTTACCTTCCCATCCACCTTTTTTTCCATCTTTTTTTACAAATTTATCTATTTCACCTCTAAAATACTTTAAGTTTTCAAGTAAATATTTATTTTTTCTAATAATCAGGTATCCATTTTGTCTTAAAAAATTTAATTGTTTTTTTTTTAAAATTTTATGATTGCTTTTTAAGCTGTCAATTAACTCTTTAGTTGAATTTATATTTTTATTATAGTTTTTTTTAATCATTGAACTTGCACTTTATATTTTTTTAAAATTTCTATTCCTTTTGTAAAACTACTAAAATCAACAATATCATCAGTTTCAAAAGTGATATTAAAGCCATCTTCTAGTCCTGACATTAAAGTCATGTGGCCGATTGAGTCCCACTCTGGAATATCATTATACTTTAATTTTTCACTAAAGTTTGACTCGTTTATCGATAATGATTTTATAAATATTTCTTTATATTTATTCTTGCTGCTCATTTTTTTAATCTATGTTTTTTAGAATATCTTCTACAATTTTTTCTGGATCTAATCTATGTTTTTCTTTTAAATAATTATAAGTACCACCTTTGCCATAAACATCTTTTATGCCTAGAAACAATTGTTTAGGTGAATTTTTTAATGTTGAGTTATATTCCGCTATTGCGCTACCTAGTCCTCCAAAGATATTGTGCTCTTCTACTGATACTATCAATTTTAAATTTTGAGATTTATTTAAAATTTCTTTATCAATAGGTTTTATTGTATGCATGTTTACTACTTTTGCTGAAATATTTTTTTCTTTTAATATTTCAGCTGCAATTAGACAGTTTTTTGTTATAGCCCCAGCACAAAAAATTATTATATCCTTGCCTTCTTTCAAGGTGATAGATTTACCGATTTTAAACTCATAATCTTTGCTATAAATTATAGGATTATTCGATGAGCCAGTAAGTCTAAGATATGTTGACTTTTCAGACTTAACAGCTGCCTCTAAAGCTTTCACCGTTTCCAAAGAATCTGCCGGTGAAATAATATCTAATTCCGGAATAGATCGAAGTACGCCAATATCCTCTATGCAACAGTGAGTGAATCCTAAAGTGCCTAAAGCAAGTCCGCTACCAATTCCAACCATACAAACCTTTTGTTTCATATATCCGAGATTTACTTTGATTTGTTCGCAACATCTTATCGTTTGAAATGGTGCAAAAGTAGTTGTAACGACATTGTAGCCTTCACTTGCTAAACCAGCAGCTACTCCAATTAAATTTTGCTCCGCAATACCTAAATCAAAATATTTATCGGGAAAAGATTTCCTAAAACGATCAAGACCGGCTGATGTAGACACATCACATGTACAAACTATTAAATTATTTATTTTTTTTGCTAGCTCTAGAGCTGCTATACCAAATGTAGCACGTGATCCAATTGTAGACCACATCTTTATATTTCTCTCATCTATAGTCATTTTAATCTAATTTAAGTTCTCCTAATGCTTTTTCATAAATTTTTCTCGTAAGTATGGAGTGGTGCCAATCATTGTTGTTTTCTGAAAAAGAAAAACCTTTGCCTTTAACTGTGTTCGCTACTATTGCCTTTGGCATAATAGTTGACTCATCTTTTGTTTGGAAATAGTTGCATAATTCTTCTACATTATGCCCATCCAAATTTATTGTTTCCCAGCCGAAACTTTTCCACTTACTTTTTAAATCACCTGTGTTCATTATCTGATTGTTTGTTCCGGTTTGTTGAAACTTATTATTATCAATAAATACGAAAAGATTATCTAACTTAAAATGGGCTGAAGCCATAGCTGCTTCCCATATAGATCCCTCATTGCACTCGCCATCACCTAAGATAACAAAAACTCGATTATTTTTTTTTCTTTTTTTAATTGATAGTGCAACTCCAATACCTAAAGAAAGTCCCATTCCCAAAGATCCATTAGAAAAATCAATACCAATTTCTCTATTAATAACGGGATGACCTAAAAGATTGCTGTTGTCTTTTTCAAAAGTCTTTAATTCATCTTTTGAAATATATCCTATTTCACACAGAGCTGCATAATAAGCTAAACAAGCATGGCCCTTGCTTAATATAAATCTATCTCTATCCTCCCATTTAGGATCATTATTATATTTCATTACGTGACAAAATAATGTTGAAATAATCTCAACTATAGAGAGCGCCCCACCTAAATGTGCGCTACTAGCACCTGCGTAAAAAGCCATATCTATTATATTTTTTCTTAGAGCCTTTGAGAATTTTTCAATTTTAATAATATCTGATTTTTTCACTTACATTCCTCCGGTAACAAACAGTGTTTCTCCGTTGATATGGTTTGAGTCATCTGATGCTAGAAAAAGTACTACTTTTGCAACGTCTTCTGGATCTGCAGCTTTGTTTAAAGGTGTATTTTTTAATGCTTCATCAACAACTTTCTGAGGTGTGTTTTTCATCATATCGGTGTTTACTAAACCAGGAGCAATTGCATTAACACTAATTTTATAATTTCCCATTTCTTTCGACAAAACTTTTGTAAAAGAGATTAAAGCTGCTTTACTTGGTGCGTAAGCAGATCTACCTGCGTCTGATAAAGTTGCGGCATTTGATGAAATATTTATTATTTTTGAATTACTATTTTTAACTATTAATTTTAACATTTTTTGAGTTAAATTAACCACAGAAAAAAAATTTGTCTCAAATACTGATCTAAAAATTCTTAATGGTGTCATTTGAAAAAGAGACATTTGATTAATACCTGCGTTATTCACTAGGATGTCAATTTTTTTAGTCAAATTTTTTATTGTTAAAAAACCTTCTTCAATCTCTTTTTCATTATCTAGATCAAAAACAACAATTTTAATTTTATTAGAATATTTTTCTGAAATTTTAACTACTTGCTTTGAAAAAGCATCATTATTTTTTCTTACACAAGCGATTATATTAGCCCCATTTTTCGAAAAAATTTCTAAAATTGAGAAACCTATACCACGATTACAGCCTGTTATAACCGCAGTTTTATCTTTTAAAATCATTTTTAGAAGTAATCTTCTTCTGAAAAAATATCTTTTGCTAAAGCAGGTTTAAATATTGTTTGTCCACTCTTTGACATAAATCTTTTTATGAAATCTTTATCCTCACCTGCTAAACATAGGTCACTATGATTTCTAAAATATTTGATACTAAAACCATGTTCAATAATTTCTTTGAGCGATTGTTCAAAAATATTTCCAATCTTAATATGCACATATGGACACACTAAAACATCACCTATAGGTGTCACGTAAACTCGATTAACTGTTGTACAGCCTAAAATTTTTTCATGATTTTTATCAAAAGGATTCCAAATATTCCTGACTAAATTTTTATATTCTTTTCTTATCTTTCTTAAATATTCTCTATCTTTGTCATCACAAATAATATTTTCAGCGTTCTGCCACATCCCTGAAGGAACAGCTACATTAAGTAAAGTTTTATATTTCTTGTCTTTAGAATAATCCAGCAGTTGTTGAAAATGTTCAGTATTTGCATTGTAATGTCCAACAGTTATATTTAAGTATGGATCCATTCCTGCTTCTTGAACATGTTTTAAGGCCTCTATCGCTCTTTTCCAAGACTCTTTTCTGCCTCTAATTTCGTCATGAATTTTTTCATCCATACTATCAATGCTCACTGACACTCTGCTTACTTTATAATCAGCTAATTTTTTAGCCATAGACTTATCTAAATAATATCCATTAGTTGTAAGATACATATAAAATCTTTCAGGTCGAATGGCTTCGAGAACTTCAAATAATTTTTTTGGTTGAAGTAATAATTCTCCACCTTGTAAGTCGAATTCAAAATAGCCCAACTCATCAGCTTCATCGGCAAGTTTTTTTATCGCTTTAATATCCAGATATTCTTTTACGTGGTCGCCTTTTGGAGAGTTTGTAAAACAGTACTTACATCTCAAATTACAGGCATTATTAAAATTTAAATCGATACCTCTGGTTTTTGTTCCAACTCTTCCATTATTTTTATTTACATACTCATAAAAATCTTTGAGTTTTTTTACTAGTCTAGGCTTCTTTAGTAATGATGATGCTATTGGCATAGTTTATTTATCTAGATTATATTTTTTAATTTCCTCAGGTAATATCAAGTTAAACTCGGCTTTACAAGCAAGTTGGTCATCAACTTTTCCGGACCCTTCACAATTAGCTATACCTCTTTTAAAATTAATAATTTTAGTATCTAATTCTAATCTTTGACCAGGCAAAATTTTTTTGGTAAATTTTAATTTATTTGCCGCAACTAAATAAACAACCATGCCTTTATTGCCTGGGATCGTCAAGATTGAAAGTGCACACATTTGCACTAACGACTCAATTTGTAACATACCAGGTACATTTGGATCATTTTTCCAATGAACTTTGAAGAACCATTCATCTTTTTTAAAATCTTTATAACCCTTTGAGCTTATTCCGGGAATAATTTCTGAAGCAAAATCAATCATTAAATAAGGATCTCTATTTTGTTGATATTCAAGAATCCCTTTTTTATCTAGGCTTAAAATTTTCATTACTTTACTTCGATAGTTCTAGTTAATGAATTTATTACGTTATATCCATCCCAGTTTAGAGAAATATTTAGAGATTGACCCACAGGAACGATTCTATCTATACCTTTAAGTCTATTCTTTACTAAAAATTTTTTAAGCTCTTCTTTACTAATGCCATAATAAGTTAAGGTTTGATATTTATTGTTGATTATATTTTTTAAGTTATTGAGATTTTTTGAATAAAATTCAAAAAATAACCCCCATTTACCTCTCATTAAATGATTGTTAACTTCCAATTTTTTTAACTCAATTTTGTGAATATAATTTTCAAAATTTTTAATTGATTTTATATTACTCGAAGAAATGATAAATTTACAAGTATCAGTAAATTTTTCTATTGGAGATATAGCCTGAAAATTGTATCTTGCTAAAACAAATTCATATAATTTTTTCCAAAATTTATTTTCCAACTCTTTCTGTTTTTTTCCCATCCAAACTATAAGATGTGGTGATGTACAAGCATTCTGATCTACAGCATAAGTATCATTATAAAATTTTTGAATTAAATTATTGATTTCAAAATTACTCATTTTAATTATTTTACTAGGATTCATAACGCAAAATGAATATCGATCTGCAAAAGAAAGCTCTACGGTTCTTTCTTGAATTTTATGGTTGCGAATTGAATTTATTGTCTTGTTGCCACCCCACATTATTCTCGCATTGCATAGATAAGATAATTTTGAGGTAAATTTCTCATTGTCTTGATATCTTACAATAGTTATTCTTCCTCTTAAAAAAACAAATTTTAAAAGTAATTTTTTTAAAATTTTACAAATAATATCAATCTGATGAAATTTTTTTGAGGGAACCTTTACTACATTTGAATTTCCAGACAATAGTCCAAAAATTAAAGAATAGGCAAAATTTGTTGGCATGTTTGAAGGCGTGATATGAAATGCTAATCCTAAACCAATTTTATAATTCAAGCTTTTTTCTGCCTCTTTAAACCTCAAAATATTTTTTTTTCTACACCAAAAAGATAACGACTTTAAATCAGGATATTTTTTTATACTTTTATGTTTACTTAATTCACTCGAGAAACAATTTAAAAATTTACAAACTTTATCTGAAAACGGCTCAAAGGGATCATGTTTAAATCTTTCACTTCCTACAAGATAAGAAATTTTTTTCATTATATGTCGCTACAGCCTCTCAATTCTGATTGTTCCACTCTTCCATGAATCAGAAATTTTTTTTTTCCCTCACACCCGTTACAATTGTTCTGAATTATTTCCCCTAAATCTTCAGTTAATATACTATGACCAGGATAGCTGGTTGGTAACAATGATAACAGTTGAATATAGCCAACTTTTTTTGGTGGCAATAAATTAAAATGCTTATCTCTTATTAAAACATCAGAGTATTCACTGGGATTAAAACATCCGCAAGATTGACATTCAAAAAATATTGATCCTGTTTGTTCTATTAAGCCATAGTAATTATAAACATTTTCTATTTTTAAAAAATCTTTAAGTTTTTCCTTAAATTTTAAATTTGAAATATTCATTGATGCCATTTTTTTCCAACCACCCCCATGTATTAAAATTGCTTTTGATAAATCAAACTTTAATTTATCTTTATTAATATCTTTTATAAGATGTCGATAAACAAAACTTGTAAAACCGAAGATTAAAAAATTATTTTTACCATAATTTTTTAAAAACTCATTCAAACTGTCGTAATCAATTTTTTTGTTTTTGATTAAATAATTGTGATTACTGCCGAAAAGTGAAAATCCGATTGTGGCAGCTGTTTTTGCGTCAAATTTATTCTTATTCTTAATTTCAATTGCTTCATCAATAATCAACATTGGAATTCTTTTTTTTCCAATAATTTTTGAGACAATTTCATTCAAAACTTTTGTTTGTTTCTCTGCATTTTCTTTATCTAAATATATTTTTGAAGGTGTGTTTAAGCTTGTTCCTGAAGAGTTTAATATTTTATAAATTTTTTTATCTGAAATGCTTTTAAGATTAACTTCTTTAAATAATCTAGCTGGTATAAATGGAATCTTTTCAATTTCATTTACTTTTTTATTATTAAAAAAAAGATTAATTATTCTTTTGTACTCACTGGAATTTTTATAATGAAATGTATGTAACTTAATCATTTCTCCTAAAAAAGATTTTCTAAGCATAATTATTTATAATCCTTTAAAGTCTTAAACGTTTTTTTTTTTTACTAAAATAAAATTTGCATTTAGCTTTAAAAATTCACTTGAATATTTTTTGATTATTTTTTCTTTCATCAAGGATGTTGTGTTAATTTCTAGATAAGGTTTTTTATAATTACATTTGGCTAACAATTTTTTCTCTTTTAGATAATTTTCAAGATCAATTAAATTACACCTTTTGCCGAATATTTTAACGAATTTATCTTTTCTACCTAAGATAAATAAATTTTTATATTTATCGTACTTACCAAGATCTCCCGTATTCAGTTCACCTTTATTTTTATCTCCCTTATTCAAATCTTTTAGAGAATTTGCATAACCTAAACAAACATTTTTACCATAAAAAAAAATCTCTCCGGTCTCACCTGATTTATTAATTTTTTTTCCATTTTTATTTTTCAAAACTAAACTGCAACCTTTTAAAGGTTTTCCAACGCTACCAAAACTTTTAAAAAAATGCTTCCACTCTAAATAAGTCATTCTTGGTGAAGCTTCGGTCTGACCATACATCACATAAAATTTAATTTTTTTTTCTCTGCATACGTTACCGTAGTATTTAAGAGACTCTAAGCTTAGTTTTCCACCTGCTTGGGTTATATATTTTAGTGTTTTTTCGAGTCTTTTTTTAAAATTTAATTTTTGTAAAAATTCATAGAATTCAGGAACTCCACCAAAAGAATTTATTTTTTCTAATTTTAAAATATCCCAAAATTTTTTTTCAAAGATTGTTTTGTTGCTAATAACTACCCTTGCCCCAGCTGCTAGATGGCTATTAAGTATTGAAAGTCCATAAGAATATCCCAGTGGCATAGTGGTCATAGTGGTATGGTTTTTCCTTATCTTTAAATAATTAATTATATTTTTGATATTTGACTCAAGATTATATCTAGAAAGTCTCACAAATTTTGGATTTTGCGTGGTCCCCGATGTGCTTAGAAGTAAAAAATTTTTAAAATTTAGATTTTTATGTTTAACATAAGATGTTTTCAAGATAACATAATCTGAGATTTTATAGATAACTTTATATAATTTAAAAAACTTTTTTAACCTTAAAGGTAAAAAAATATAATTAGGTTGATATGCAGTAACGATCTTATAAAAAAATTCGTTATCAAAAGACACATCTGCTAAAATCGAAATATTTTTGTTTTTTTCCAAAAAACTAACATATCCCTTTACAAAATTAATATTGTTATCAGCAATTAATAAAGAAACTGAATTATCATCAATTTTTTCATGCAAAATTTTTGAGTTTTTAATTATTTCGTCAAAAGAAACTTTAATTTTATTTTCTATTAAAGCAGTTCTTTTTTTAAATTTCGAAAAATTGTTAAAAAATGAAGTCATTAAACATAAGAAATTAAATTATTTTTATTTTTAATTCGATCGCAAAATAACCTAAAGGATCCAGAAATGCTCAAAACTGCAAAATTCACTTTTTTAAATCTAATCTCTTTTAAAAATTTCCTTTTCTTGAAAATTTTATCTGAATTTTTTTTGATAATAGTTGATTTAACATAAGGCTTTCTCACAAACATTTTAATTTGTATTTTTTTTTTCTTTTTATTTTTGTTTATATAAGTTCCTGTGAAATTTTTTGAATACCTGTAATTTACCTTGTGAAATTGTTCAACGACATGCACAAAAGTATTTGCATCCTTGTGGTCTATATCTATAAATAAATTTTTTCCTTTATTCTTAATTATATAACCAAAAGGTGAATTAATACTGAAGCAGTCCGAGTGACTCATATTCGCTATTCTATTTTTATTCTTACCGTAAATTGAAAAAGAAAATATAGGGTTTTTGCTTCTTATAAATTCATTATCTTTTAGACTAAAATTACTGAGTGAGCCACAAACAGATTTTGTCTTTAAATAATCGAACTTCTTGAATTTACAAAAATCCCAACTATAAGTAGGAAAAATTAAGGTACCTTTTTTTGTCACCTTTTTTTTTAGAATTTCAATTAAATCTAGAGCATTCGTTTTTCCTTTTGTCATCATAATTATTCTTAAAATATTAGAATTAACTAAAACAGTGTCTCCTTTTCTAATATTTAATTTTGTCAATATATTATTGAAATTTTTCTTACTGAATATCATAAGATTTTATTAATTATTTTTTTTGTAAAATGTAATCTGGTTGATAATTTTTTTTTAAGGTTATTTCAGTAAAGTTTCTTTTATTCTTCCTTAAAAAATCTTTTGCAGCCTTTCCTTCGCCACCTTTTCCTAGAATCGCTTCATCAAATACAATGAAGCCTTTTGATGTTAGTTTAGTTTTTAAAGTATCTAAAATTTCTTTTGTGGTATGGTAGGTATCACAATCAATATATATTAAAGAAAGTTTTGGAATTTTTCTAAAGTTTTTTTTTACATTCATTATATCATCTTTTATAACTTTAATATTCGATAAATTAAAAAATTTTACAAAAAAATTGATTAATCTTTCATCTCCTTTAAAAAGATTTCCTTTATCTGCTTTTGGCATACCTTTAAAATTTTCATATCCGATTATTTTTTTATTAATCTTTAAAAAATCCAACATTTTTTTAATTGCAATTAAATTATTTCCATTCCAAACACCAAATTCAATTACATCTCCCTTGACATTTTTTATTTTTTTTAAGATTTCAAATATTCTAAGAATTTTATAAAATGCTTTATCTCCAACGAATAAGCCCGTGTTCTGAATTATAAAATTCTTTGAAAATTTAAAATTAGAACTATTTAGAACTTTAATATAGTTTTTCTTCGTTAATTTATTGTTATAAAAATTTTTCATTTACTAATTTGAAAAATAAAGAAGTTTCATTTTTAGAGATTTTTCAAGTACTTTAAACGTTTTTAATGGATTAAGTTTCTTTAATTCAATGATATCTATTATATTTTTTTTACCATCAGCATAACCTAAAATTGTAAGCAATATGTTAAGTTCCTCTCTGTTTGAAACTGAATTGTCCCTTGATTTATCTCTTGTTTTCTCAGAATTCATACTGGGATAAAGATTTCGTTTTCCTAACATCAGCTCTCCATACGGCATAAATCTTTTAATTGGTAAAGTTAAGTCCAGTTTTTTCAAAATATCTTCAATAGTGTTAATAGAGTCTTCAATTTTTTTAATGTTCATATATTTTTTATCATCACCAGAATTATGATATCCATCATAATTGCAATAACCATCTCTAACTATATTTCCTACAGGCAAATCAAAACCTGGGGAGTTATATTGCCTCTCATCTGAACCCTCATGTGCATTGTATTCACGAATTTTAATTTTTTTTCCTTTAAGAAGTTTTATAACTCTATCAAGGTTTGAGCTTTCATTTTTGGATAATTTATATGATAGAGAGTTATTTTTTCCCCCTAAACAAGTCAAAACTAAGCCAGAATTCAAGTATTTTTTTAAATTTTTACCGTGTGATTTTAGAAAACATAAAGATCCAATAGTTTCAGGATTTACTAAAAATTTATAGTTAAAATTTTTATTTTTCCAATTTTTAATTTTATTATACAAACCTATCATGACTAGTGGTCCACTTATTTCGTTATTTGCTAAACTTGGGTGGCAAAGATAAGTTGAAATCAAATTTATTTTCGTTGACTTTCCCTTTATTTCTGAAATTCCATTTATTAAAAATCCAGTTTTAAATTTTGTATCAATAACACAATTATAATTACCTTTTTTTAATTTATTTTTAAAATTATGAGATGAGCAAAAACCAATATTTTTTTTGTAATAGCTTGTTATGTATGGGATATATTTTGGCTTATTAGGTATTGTATATAAAATTTTTTTTAAATTTTTTAAGCTTAATATTTTTCTTAGGGGGTAAGAATAGTTTATTATATGTAAATTGGAATTTTTATATTCTAAAATTTTTTTGTTATCAAGTTTTATGTATGCATCATTGACAACCCATTCTTTAGGGACCTTCCAGTCAAATATTTTTGTTCCTGACCTGTACTGTAACTTTTTAAAATTCATGTATTTGGACATAATTTCAAGACTTTTATTGTACCCTTCTCCTAACAGACTTCTATTGATAGGGAATAATTTATCAAAAATTTTTGAATAATTTATTTTCATAGTTCTTTTCTTATTTTATCAAGTGAGTCTGATTTTGAATTGTAAATATAGTTTAAATTTTTAACTTTTGTAATATAATTTGAATAATCTAAATTTAAAAGATCCGATATTTTCTTCTCGAAATCTTGGTAGTCTTCTGAAGATAATTTAAATATACCTTCTCCAGGAAAATATATATCATCACGCGATTCTTTCATCCAATCACAGACTAGTATTTTTTTATTTAAGCCAAATGACTCTCTTAGGAGGGTAGAATGTGTTCCAACAACTAAGTCGCTTTGTAAAAGATATCGAATATTTTCATATTTAGATTTATCAAAAAATTTTATTTTGAAAGACTTATCTTTAAGAATACTTTTGTAGTAAATTTTTTCTAAATTACTATCGTTTGAACCGATTTGAGCCCTCCCTAAAATTAACAATTTTTTTTGGTGCTTATCACAAAAATCAATTAGATATCTTACTAATTTAGTTATTTTTTCGTACGACAAAAGATAGGCAGATTTGTCCACGGCTCCTCTATCTATAAGATTTGTTTTAAAAGATGTTCCCGAGCCAATTTGAAATGTTGCCTCTGAAATTAAACAAATATCATACATTTTAATATTGTTTTGTATTAAACCTTTTTTTTTTAAATACTCTTTTGCAATCTCAATTCGTAGTGATCCAAATGATCTTGATTTTGTCATAAGTTTAGGTACGGCTTTCTTTACACAATTCATTTCGTAATCACTGAAAGTAAGATAGTGACCACTATAATTATATGAATGTAATATTTGCTTTAAATATTTTTCATGGCGATATGCGTTTTGAAATGCATAAAAGTTGATGCCTTTATCTTTAAAAATGTTTGATACAATGTGAAATTCTGCAGAGTTATCAATTATAGTGATTATTTTGGAAGGCTTTATAATGCTTATTAAAGCACAAATGTAATTTATTTTTAAACTATACATGAATAAATTTTTCACAATGTATGAAATAATTTTAAATGAAATATAAATTTCTTTGATATTTTGCAACCTAGTAGCAATAGTGAAAAATTTTTTTTCAGATATTAATTTTTCTAAAACTTCTAATGATAGATCGTCAAAAATTATTATTTTTGAATTATTTGGACTAAAAAAATTAAATTTCACTTTTTTAATCAAAAGAAATAGTAATCTAAATTTTCTTAAGATTTTTAAATTAATAAATAATGAAAAATTTTTAATTTTTTGATTTTTAGATAAAAGGTGATATTTATTTTCTAAGAAATAATCTTTAAGAAAATCAGGAACTCTAATGGCTGACAATTTTTTAGGATCTAAAAATATTACTTCTTTCATGTTAAAGTTTTAATTAATTAAGCGTTTTATCTTTTATAGTGAAAAAACCGAAGATAGAAAATTTTGAACTTGGTTCTTGAATTGATTTAATAATTTCTACTTTCAAGTTTAATTTTTTAGTGATTAAAGAAAGTGATTTTTTTGAAAAGACGTGGAGATGATCTATAAAAAACTCTTCTCTGTTTTTTCCCTTAATTTTTGCCTTTTCATCAGGAACTTCAATATAAATAACTCCATCTTTTTTAAGATTTTTAATAGATTTTGCAATTAAAGCCTTTGGGTTTTTTACATGTTCTATTACTTTATTAAGCGTAATTAGATCAAATTTTTTTTTTATTTTCACTTTTAAAAAATCTCCGTGAATTGTTTTAATTTTAAGATTTCTTTTAATATGAGTGCAACTATCTTTATCAGGGTCTAAAGCAGTACAATCATAATTTTTTTTTTTCATACGGTAAGGGAAAATACCTAAACCTGAACCAATATCTAATAATGATAAATTATTGACATATCTTTCTTTTTTAAATTTTTTTAGAAAACCATCTATCCTTTTAACTCTATAAAAATTATCTGAATTTTTTGATGGAATATTATTTACTTTATCAAAATTTTTTTTTATTAATCCTCTATAAGTTAATAAATTATACCTCGACGAGTAAAGATTTTTCATTCTAATTTTAGGTGAAATTACGCTAAACCAGTGCTTACAATTTAAACATGATTTATAAAATCTATAATAGATTGATTTTTTTATACCAAAATCTGTTTCACCAACAGGCTTTGAATAATATTCAAATTTTTTTGAAAAATTAATTTTTTTTTTACAAATTAAACAGTACGCCATCTCAAATAAGTTTTTAGTTCCAATTAAAGTCTTTAATTAAAAAATTTTTGATTTGCCATTTATTTTGATTGTTTTTTTTCCAAATACCTTTATTCCTTAACTTATCACAAATCGAAAAAAAATGTGATTTTGAAATTCCTAAATATTTACAAAAAAGATTTATCTCTCGTGAAGGTATTTGTTTCTCATTTCTTTTGATTATCGAAATTGCCTTCTTTCTTGATATTCTTCCATTTCTTATTTCAATGGATAAATTATCCCACAGTCTCGTAAAACCGTATTTATACCATTTAAGATGATGGTGGATTGTTATTAAAAATTCGTCATCGATGTCTGCAAAATTATAATAACCCGTCTTGGGTTTTTGTATATTCTTAAATCCTTTTTTTTTTGAAATATTAAATATTTTTATAGGATCCCATTTAAAAAAATATCCAAGAAATAATTCATCAATTTTGTGTTTCTTTATTTCATTTTCGCTGGGTAAATTGTAAGGGAATGTATTTTTTACATTTAATTTTTTATCAAACCAGTAATTAACTTTTTTTCCATAATTCATACCGTAAAAACTTCTCCAAAGATTTGTCATTTTTTTTCCCTTCAATTTATTCACTCCACCATATTCATCAGCAGAGTTTTCTCCCCAGAGAACTAATTTAATTTTTTTTTCTATAGCAGTTCGAATTGTTATTGCATGCATCGCCATGTGCATTGGTATCAGGGGATTGCCAAAATTGTTAAATGCTTTTAAAGTGAAATATTTTTCCACTTTTTCATTAATAGTAAAGTCGATATGATCTACTCCTAATTTTATTAAATTATTTAAGTTCTTTTGACCGATTGAATTTCTAGAAGGAGACCTCCAAGTAATACATAAAGGATTTAAATTATACTTTAAAGCTGTAATTACTTGCCATGTGCTATCTTTTCCACCACTAACTGGTATTAGACAATCATATATATAATTATTTTTTTTTGTTTTTTTAATTATTTCTATAAATTCTTTTTTTCTTGCAATCCAGTTAATCAACTTGTTTTTTTTTTTTAATAGTTGAACAAACGTTACATATTGCGCTCGATTTATCTGTAAACAAATTAGGTCTTGTATTAGGTAAAATACAGCTTCGACAATATTTTAAATTTTGCATTTTATTTTAGTTGATTAGAAATGATTATTTGTTCTTTATAAATTTTTTTCTTAGTAATTTTATTAATTATCTTTTTCTTTTGATTATACGTAAATCCCTTTGATGCTCTTACCCATTTTATATCCTTCTTTGAAATTTTTTTTCCTTTATCAATATCGTTTAAAGCAACAGCTTTTCTTCTTATCGTTTTAAGATTATATTTTTCTGATTTTTGAATTTTTTTTGTATCTGTACCTAATAACTTTTCAAATCTTCTTATGTTTAAGACCAATTCCCTCATTTCTTTAGGATCAGAAGAAAGTTTATGATCTCTAAAGTTTGAATAATTTTTATCAATCGTAAAATGTTTTTCGATATACATAGCGCCGAGAGAAGCCGCTGCAAGAGATGCTGTTGAACCAATTGTATGATCCGAATATCCAATTATACAATCCGAAAAGTTTTTTTTTAAATTTTGTATTACCGCTAAATTAGCTTCCTCATCTTTTACTGGATAACTAGTTACGCAATGCATTAATATCAAATTTCTATTTTGTTTCTTTTTAATTTTTTTCCATTCATTATGAACAATTTTTTTTGCCTTTTTAATTAAGTTTAAATCTGCAAGACCAGTTGAAATAATTAAAGATTTATTAAATTTTGCTAAAGTTTCAATCAATAAGTCAAAGTCATTATCACTAGATGAGATTTTGAATATATTTTGAATTTTATTTAAAAATTTAGCACTCCCGACGTCAAAAGGTGTTGAAAAAAAAATTATTCCTAATTTTTTACAAAATTCTGATAATTTTTTAAATTGATCATGAGAAAACTGAAATTTTTTCAATCTCTTAATTCTAGATTTATCCTCATTAGAAACGTAAAGATCAGGGATAAATGTTTGAAACTTAACAGCATCAACCCCACATTTTTTTGCTTCAACAATTAATTTTTTTGCTAATTGAAAATTTCCCTCATGATTATTTCCAATTTCTGCGGTGATGAATATTTTTCTCATCAATTATTGAGATTTAAAAAGATTTTTGTACCACTTTATATATTGACTATATCCTTTTTCTAAAGACCAACTTGGTTTGAAATTTATTAATTTTTTGGCTTTGGAAATGTCTAAAGTTCCTCTTAAAGGTGTTAATTTATCTCTTTTTTTATATTCTACTTTTATATTTGGAAATTCTTTTTTTAAATTTTCAAGTAGAATATTGATTGTTCGTGAATTACCATATGTTAAATTGAAGGTTTCTTGATACGAGTTTTTTGAATTTATTACACAAATTATCCCATTTATTAAGTCTTCTATATAAGTGAAATCTAATTTTTCTTTTCCATTTCCATTAATTAAAATTTTAGACTGATTTAAAGCATTCTCGATAAATATCTGTCCCACTCGTCTACTTATGCATCTTTCTCCATACAAAGCAGATGGTCTGATAATCGTATAAGGTAGATCAAATACCTGTCCGTAACTTTTAATAATTTGTTCAGCTGACAGCTTAAGCCCACCATATATTCCTATT
>MDTB01013632.1_pt1 | contig 30447 bp, 23 predicted proteins | sample 811161 | NCBI WGS metagenome assembly MDTB01 (sample SAMN05326650, study PRJNA326480) | marine metagenome | isolation source: seawater | place: Mediterranean Sea | collected 2009 | reverse complement strand
TTTACGTTTACTGAAACGTTATCTGTATTTGAAAACTCTCTTAGTGATGTTTTTGCTTTTGTATTTGCTTCTCCTGTAATAGAGTTTCTTATCTGTGATATTGAGCCATCAAGACCTTTAAGCCCTGTTGATATATCTGGTGTTACAAAAGTTCCTCTTTTTCTTGGATCAGCAGGCGTTTCATCTTGCCTGGGCATTGTTGCAAAAGACGGGTCTTTTCCTATTTTTAAAAGATATTCATAGTTATCTGAAAAATTTCCGTAACCTATTTCTTTTTCTTCTTTGTAATTTACCTGTCTCTGCGAAATATTTGCATTTTTTCCTGTTTTTGTTACAGATCCTGCAGGAATTGTTTTTGTTTTTACTACTGTTCCAAAAAGAGATCTATCTGAAATATTTTTTGCATTTTTTAGCTTTTCATTGTTAAATTGCTTTGTTAAGTCTATTGCTTTTCTAAAAACCTCGCCTTTTCTATTGCTCTCTGCTAGCTCATTTTTGCTATCAGTGTAGCCAGCATATAGTCTTGCAAGAATCCATGCAGGTTTTTTTCCATTTCCAAAATAAGATGTTTTTTCTTGTTTTGTAAATGATCTAACAGAAAACCTTATTTTAAGATGATTTTTATCTAAAGCCTCTCTCAAGTCAACATTAAAATAGAAATCATAATGATATATTGATTTTCTATTTGCATCTTTAATATCTGTAATTATTGATGAATCAATTTTTGGCTTGCTTATAATGTTAAGCTTTCTTGTTTTTGCTATTTTAAATCCTGCCATGATAATTTCCTAGAGTTAATCCATTATTATTGTAAAAAGATTTACAAAAGTTGGAATATTATTTGAATCTAAAAACACTTTTCCGGCAAAAAATATGTGCTTGTTTGATCTTATTTCGTCTGTCGTTACTATAATTTCGCCATAATCTATTACATCAAGCTTTAAAAAATTAAGTCTATTAGAATCGACTTCAAACATTTGCATTACAAGATTGTTATCTTCAGACGTTTTATCAAAGTAGATGTACTTTCTATCTCTTGCAACTTCTAGTGTAGAAAGATTTATTACACCTGCCTGCTGACCAAACACAGTGCCCATTACGTCTCCAGTAGATCCAGATCCGTCTGTGCCTTGTTGATTCCATGCAGTTATAGTCTCTGCTGTCTGAAAATCCATGATATAGTCAGGATCAAGTCCCTCTGATCCTTCGCCGTTTAATTCTATCATAAGATCTTCATATGTCAGAGGTGCTAGTGTTTCGCTTATGGCTTCATATGATCCTAAAAATACCTGCTTTCCTTCTTGTTGCCTTTGTTGCTCTGCTTCTAAGTCAAATCCCGTGTACTCTCCTTCACTATTGTAAAGATTTGGCTCTGTTACAAGAGGAGGTAAAAATTTATAGTTTGGTATATGAGATAGTCTTTTGTCAATAAATAGCGGCTCTACGCTATTTATATCTGCTTGGCTATCTGATGGGCCATCGTTAAAAGGGTGTGTATTTAAAATTATAAATTCAAAATTATTTTGATTTAATTCAAATTTCTGCTTAAGATCTTCTGGTCTTGTAGTAGGTGTCGATCCTATTATTCTTAATTGCTTAAAATGGTCTATTGAAGATGTTACAATTCCAGATGAAAGAGTTCCAAAATCTCCTGCACCTGAGACGTATATGAAATTTCCTATATCAGAAACAGATGCTGATACATCTGACTTAAATAGTTCTCCGCCCACTAGAGATATCTTTGGATCGGTCGGATACCCTAGCAAATTTCCAGAGTCGTCTGTTTCAAATGTAACAAAGTCTTGTCTTCTGTCTCCCGCTGCTTCAAAATATATTCTGTCTCTTGCGTCAGATGATCCGCTGGCTTCATCAGCCTCGTAATACGCATATGCATCAGTAAAGCTTGCATACTCAACTTTTAGCATGCCAGATGCTATTTGTTGTCTACCTATCTGGGTAACAACTGCATCTATCATTCTTGTTTTACTATCTAAAAATCCTGACATGTAAACTTCCTAAAAATAACTATTACCATTATAAACTTATCACATTAAGATATCTTTGTTATTTCAATTATTGCTGTTGGCGAGCCTAAATCTATTGAAGTATATATGTCTGACTCATTTGCTGTTGCTTTTACTTGAAGCTTTACAGTTCTTGTATTTGCATTTGTGTAGCTTACGTATACATTGCTTAGTAGCAATCTTCTTGCACTTGAGCTTAAAGTTGTAATTGAGCTTGATATAGCAGGTGTAGTAGTATTTGATCCATCTACAGATACTAGCTGAACAAATACGCCAGTTGCTCCGTTGCCACTTAAGCCCATTTCAAGCGCAATTGTTACGTTTATTTTATATGTACCCGTAGATGCAAGTGTAAAAGTACCATCTGTATAGTTTGACACAACTGATGAGTTTGATGATATCTCTGTTGAAAAGTCAATATCAGATGTTGTGCTCCCGCCCTGCGCAAGTGCTGTCTTTCCAGAAATTGATCTAACGACTGGTAAAGAAGATGAAACTGTTACATTTCCGGTTCCAGAGTTAATTGATATTCCTGATCCTGCAGTTATTTGTGTTACACCTGAGTTTGTTAGAGATAGCGATCCTCCCAGCGAGACGTCGCCTCCGCCGCTTAATCCAGTTCCAGTGTTTATAGTCACACCATCGTTAGTTAATGACCCATTTGGAACATTTGTCAAGCTATTTCCAGTTGCTGATACATTAAAAGTTTTATTTGTAAATGAATCTGTAGAAGATGCTGTAACTGTTCCAGTGTTACTTGTCCAGCTCTGATCGTTATTAAACTGTCCTAGATTTATTTCATCTATCTGCTTTCTTTTTTGAGCACCGTTGTCCAGATACACCATTTCATCTTCTGCCCCGCTTATCGCACCAGTTCCATCTGTCAATTCACTTAAATCTACATTGACAGTTATTGTCCCAGATGTTGTTACTGGTGAGCTTGATACATCTATCAGGTTACCAGCAGAGATGCCAACAGATGTACACGTACCAACATTCGTAGTATATCCTGCTCCGTTTGTTAGCTGATTATTATTGGTAGGAACAGTTGGTGTGCCTGACAAGTCAGAATAATTTCCTGTTGTTGCAACAGTTGCTAGACCATTTACTGCTGCATTTGCCACAGCACCTGAGCTAAAACCCCCGGCGACTGTATCTGGGCTAATTGTTACAGTGACAGCCCCGGTATTTCCGCCTCCGGATAATCCTGTACCCGAGACTCCAACACTTGTAATGTCTCCTAAATTGTTTGTAAACGGAAGGTTGCTTACTAGAGCTTTTTTACTCTGTCCTGCATCTGTATCATAGACCACCACATAATCATCAGTTGCTAGTGTCTGGCCAACTGCATTTAAGCTATTTGCATCAAAGCTTAATTTATAAAGAGATCCATTATCATTATATGCTACTCCGCTTTCAGGATAAATTACTCTTTCATTTGTAAGCGATGAGTCTGCTTGAGTTACAAGATATTTTGAATCTGCCGGTGCTCCACCGCCCGAGATGTTTGCAAAGCTTGTCCATGCTTCAGTTGCATCTGTTGCTTTGAACTCTATCGATCCATTGTTATCTCTAAAACCGCGGGCTTTTTCGTATGCTGCTTGAGTATCTATATCTGATTGCCACGTTATTGAGGTGCCAGACTCTTGTCTTTGATTTGATACATTATCCTGATTGCCGTAGTTTGTTATGGCAGAATTGGCTCCACTATATCTTTCGTCTGCTAGTCCATTTTGTGTTGGATGAGGATTTACTACTTGACGAATTGACCTTGTCTGCGGATCTAGTAATAAAAAATTAGGAGAAGCACTAAGCTCTTCAGTTGTTACGCCTGGCGCATATGATGCAAAGAATGTTCCATTTTTTTTAATTATTGGCATAGATCACTTTTCTATTCACGTCAGCATCATCGCTGGTGTAAGGATCTCTCCTACAGTGTCTTTGGAAGCAGCTGGATCTCTTTTAACAACTATTAAGCTTGGATACCTAACAGCTCTAAATCCGCTTTCATTAAATGGAGCTGATGCTGTGCACTCTGTGCTCATATTTCCACTATCTGTCTGATATGGGCTGACTTCTATGTAGCCGTTTTCTCTTTGAACAAAGACACATTGTATTGGTGCATCAACCTCTCTAGCTGGGCTTGAAGATTTGCTAAATTTCCCATCTTTTCTTTGCTCTAGCATGTCTCTAAATTGTCCAAACTTATTGTATCTAAAATACATACTTGAATAATCTTTTCTAGTATTTTGTATTCCATACAAAAATCCACATGCTCCGTAAGGTGTTGAGTTAGGAGTCGCTGCGCTTCCTGTTGCAAAAGGCGGAAAAAACTTAATTTTGTTTGCTGCGTTTGAAGACCCTTGAAACACTATCTTGTATCCCCTTCCAAACAAAAGCGTGTCTACAAGATACTTGTTTGGAAAAGATGCTGCTGCATTTTGAATAGGCTTAATTCCATTATGAATATGTGCTGATGAAGCATTGTCACGCTGGAAGAGCAAGGATACATAAGTAAAGTTATTTCTCTCTACTCTTGTATCATAAGGTTTTGCCTTTTTGTTTGCATCATATTCCAGAGCTGCCGGGTCTTTAAACGGCGTTTCATTCCATATTCCGTTTAACTTTGATAAAACTTTAAGCTCACCATGACCAATTCCCCCTTCTGTTGACATACCAGATCTTTCAGCAAAATCTTTTATGTCTGGCATAATTGTATCATACCACCTTTCTGACTTGTCTAATAGCTTGCTTGCTCTTAAAAGTGAGTTTCTTGAAGATTTATTTGCTGTTGAAAAGTTCCACCAAGACAGGCCATACGGATCTGATAGTGCGCCGCCGTAGCCGGGGCTGGTGAACGTATTGTGAGGGGAATTCGCGTAATACTTTTCTACGCCGTTTGCTGAGTCTGTCCCTAGACTTCCGTACACACCTCTTGGCAGTTTTGTCGCTATCGTTGGTCCTAAATTTTGTAACATCGGGTCCGAAAATACCGATTCAAAGAGTTCGAACTCTTTCTGTCCTGCTTCTATGCTTCCAAATACAAGATTGTCTATATATGATCCACTATACACATATTTGTCATGAATGTCAAACTGGTCAACAACAGGATTATCAAAATGCAATGCTTCGTGCACTGAATTAGTTGTTAAGTTTTGATTTAATTCAAAAAGTCTTTCTTTCCCTGCTGACACCATTGAGCCGTACAAAGTAATAGAAGCAGACCCTTTTTTAATTCTCATATAGGACCCAGATATTGCTTCTTGAGGTGAATTAATAGGAGCATTTCCATAAATATTTGGAACATTTGGATCAAACGTATACTGTGTATTGGTTGGTGCTCCGACGAAGCCGATAACTCCGGACATTGGTAAGCATGATATACCGGCATCAATACCAAGAACTAACTCATCTCCTGGAAGCAATATATACGGAGATACTGTACTTGTAGAAGTTTCTTCAGCATTACTTCCTGTTGGAGTTTTTGATATGCCTCTACAAGTAACTAAACTACTTTCTGACGGGTAGTTAGGCAGGAATTTTATATTAGATTGATCGTTATGACCGGCAAAGTTTCTTAAAGGCCTCTGATCACTGGGTATTAAGATCTTTTCAGAGGTTGTTGTTTTAAATGAAGTTGCAATGTCTCTCCACATTCCATGAAATGAATTTCCATATCCTAGCTGCCTAGATGTCATTGGATTTTGGTCAAAATTATTCATATCTGAATTTGTATTTTGCCCTCCTAAATCTACTGAGCCGCTAAAATGCTTTGTACGGACTCCCTCTACATCAAAGCTTGTGCCCCCTGTCCAGAAATCTTGAAATAGCATTGTCGGATATGCTGAGAATGCTCTATCGCCATCAAATCCGTATACGGGAAATCTTGAACCGCCTCGTCTGCCGCCGTTTGCTACTGCAGGTGTCATTTCTATTCTTAGTGTTCCAGTAAATGCTGAGACAATTCCTGCTATTTCACTTGCATTTCCTGATCCTGATACTTGAGCATTAAAGTCATGTGCAAATGCTGGATTATGAGGCAATCCATTTTTAGATATATCGTTTTTTATCTCTTCGTTAAATGCATTGCTATTGTAAAACGAAATAGACGCGCTCATTATTATATTTCTTCTTGAGCCGCTGATATTTAGACGAATCTTGTCGTTTATATTTTGCACTCCGAAGCGAGATGAGGGCTCTGACGTTCTTCCAGAAGATTGTTTGTAAAGAAAAAATACATAATTATCTATATCTCTATTTCCACCATTTACCTTTTTGTTGTATCCAGTATCAGCAGGGTGAAAATTTCCATTTTTTCTTTGTGCTGTTACGGGTATTTCAATAACGGCTTTCTCTAATAAGAATGGATGAGAAATATAATCTGACATTCTTAATCGCTGGTTGGGATTTGCAAAATATCTTGGTGACATATTCGGGCCAAGCCCAGCCATTGTGGCAGCACCAATCTTATCATAGCCCATATCTTTAAGATCTTCTACATTCTTTGCAAAGTATCCTGTCTGAGGTGACATTCCAAACTGATACATTTTATGATTATATGGGTTTATATACTCGTATCCCGCGCCATTATAGAAATTTAACCCATTATAGAAGTTAGTAGTAGTCTTGTTGCCATCCTCAGTCCCGTTTACAAGAAAAAACGAAGTAGGCGGCGTATTCGTACTCGTACTAACGGGATCTTGGGTGCCTCTCTGTACCCACGTTTTTTTATAAAAGCTATAATACCGCATTCCTGTAAATTGCTTATCAACAAGTTCTCCTTCTTCATCTTTGGTGACACCTGGCGGCATTAGGTGTCCAGACCACCGAGAAAGAATTTGATCACTTGTTGAGTCTATGTTTACTTTTATCTGTATTTTATCTTTTAGCGCTGATGAAAATCCCGGAACTACGCTGTTTGGTGTTCCAACCTTGTAAAAATTCGTATCTTCAAGATATATTCTGCTTTCATCAAAAGGTGTAAATTTTCCGTACTGGTTAAATGACCTGTCTATAGGGGGACCCATGCCTGGGGTAATTTTTCCTCTTGATGTTAAGGCATTGGTTCCTGTGGAGAACTGGTTTGGTGTTGCTACAAAGTTGCTTCCGTATCTTGTTGCATCTCTCTTATTCATTCCAAACGGTTCCAAAATTTTACCATTTTTATTACTATCAAGAGCCCTTGTGTCATCAAAAGGATTTCTAGCTTCCTCAAGTTTATATCCAGTGGTTCTCGATATTCTTGGATATGAGCCCGTGGCATTATCCCTTGCGTGTATAATTGTTTTTGGCGGGTTGTTTAGGTATCCCGACATATTAGGAAGCCCGTCTCGAGTTGCGTTGTAAATTGCACGCATCTCTTCACTTACACCTCCAAAGGAAGTTGCTAGCTCGTAGTCCCATAATGCTACTTCAGCATAATCAAGATTTGCTGCGAGGTTCGGGCGTGGACCGTGGCCGGCGGTAGGAGGTTTTGAACCGTAGCCTGCCGCTCCGATTACAAGGGGAGCAGAAAAGTCTGGATTCATTGAGACATATGTTCCTACAGCTGTTCTAGAGTTTACTACAGGCTCAAGATTTTTAAATAGCCACATGTTGTTGATGTTTGCTACTCCGCCCCTATAAGAAAAAATTAAATTTGTAAATTCTTCTTTGCTCCAGTTTTTAGGCTGATGAATTGCAGCTGAGCAACCCTCAAGGGCGTACCACGCATCAGCCGCAGAGTCTTCTATGTAAACAATAACCTTATCTGGTCTAATTTCGATGCGATATTCTGCCGTTGAGCTTGCAGATCGAAAACCTTTGCAAATACCTCCATATGCAGACGGCCCTCCAAGGTCCCACGGGTCGGAACCTTTTATAGGTTTTACCCATAAGCTTATAGAAATTGGAGTATCAGAGCCTGCTACTGGAGATGCGCCGTCACCCAAAGTTGAAAATGATAATTTTCCCGTATCTGAAGCTAGAGCCCTTAAAGCTGATGAACCGGTTTCTCCTGGCGGGGTGCGAGCTAGGATAGAGTCGTATCTCTTTTTTCCAATCCTGGCCTCACCGTAAGAAAGCTTAGTAACACCATAGTTGATACTCTGCGGCTTGCTATCTGAAACTGAAGCTGGCCGCTGAGATTTGTCTGTTTGCGATGCCTCGCTTGCCTCTGGCCAAAACCTTAGTCTTGATGCTACCTTTCGCGAATAGCAGTTATCATCCTTATCTCTAAACTCTGTTGTTAAATTATATTTTTTTGGGATTTTGTTATTTCTTGGCATTACTTTAACAAACCTCCGTATGCTATAGAATCGACGGCGCCGAGTACTCTTTGATTTCCTGTATGGTCTTCAAGTCTTATATCACTTGCCATTGTAACATAATTTCCCTCTCTTGTTACAAATCCAGTTGAAGATGATTTACCATATACGCCATACCCTGGATTTTCTGTGAATTGCCCAGCTGACTTAAAAGCAGCGGATCCATCAAGCTCAGAGAAATCTGTTACATTTAAATTTACTGTATCATCAAATGGTTTTAAAGGCTTCTCTTCTGGATACGCATAGCCAGGTGCAGCAAGCTCTATCTTTACTCCATCTATGTTCATTGACATTGCAACATCCTGAGAGTCGAAATACGGCGCTGTCTTTGAAGATGGATAAAACTCTATCATGTTTGATATAATTGTTGATCTACTAGTAATTTCTGGACCAACTGTAGGCATCATTGCTGCTCTAGTGTCATGAGCAATAAACGGACCTTCATTAGAAGTATTTGGAAGCTTGTTTCTAATCGTTAAAGGTTCAATAACGCCGTTCATCATAGCAGGATCAAGATAGTTTGGATTAAGCATTATTACCGGGTACTGCGCATATAGAGGATCATTTATAAAAGTAACTGGATTTAATATTCCATTAATATCCTCCCATGGTAGCAATGCTTTTCCAGACTTGTCTATTGTTTCAAACAATATTTCATGACCATAGTTTAGCTTAGTTAATGAGGGATCAAATCTTTCTTTTGCGCTGCTTGGTATCCCTTTATCAGACACGTAAAATACCATCATTTGATCAAAATCAGACATTCGCCTAACATTAATACCTTGTCTGTATTTATCATAGCCTGTGGTATTAATTCCTGCACTACCTGTTATTACTATTACTTCAGCGCCAGGATCAACTTCAGGCTTATCTTTAAACGGTATTATTGACATTTTCTACTTATTCCTAAAATTTCTTTATATCTCCGACAACCTGTGATAGCAAAAGGTTGCCTCTATCTGTATTTCTTGTAAGTGCTAAAAGGTAAATTTCATCATATAAGTATCTAAACCTATTTCTTTCTAGTACATGAGACTCAATTACAAAGTTTATTCCAAGAAACTTTGTTTTTCTAGGTATTAGTTGCTCTACTAGCTCACCTAGTGCAGTATTGAACCATCTATACATTTCAAAAAACAGTTGAAAATCAGGTTTATCAGTTAGCCTTTTAAAATATACTTTTCGCATTTGCTCTATGTCAGGATAAAAATCATCAAATAGTAAGTTTACATTCCCTAGTGCGTTATCAAAAAACTCTAAATCGCCGAAAAGATTCATAATATCTTCATCAATTGCTTTCATAGATGAAAACTCTATTGAGAATCTTGTATCGTCATCAGGTTCTTCACTTTTTAGGACTTCATATCTAGGTGCTGAAGATGCGTATGGGTTGTCTTCTAGTAGCTGAGGGTTTTTATAGCTTCTTACCCTTACCTTATTATCTGTTGCTGCTACATCAAACTTTGGAGAAAGATGACTAAAGTAAAAAGTTTCTGGCTTTATAGAATCTTTTGACGGATCAAATCCTGATCCTTCTAAGTGATAGTCATTTTGTGAAAAATCAAATATTCTTAAGTTACCTTCTTTATTTGCTCTTAGCGTTGCCTGATCAGTAGATGCATCAACTCTAATTCTTTCAAATGATCCTGTTGGTGATGTTTGAAAGTTAAAGTTTACCATCGGATCTTTAACTCCGACTGACTTAAAGTTTCTTACATGCTCTTTCCAGGAGTTTCTTTCGAGTGCTTTTGACCAGAATCTAATCTGACTGACCTGACCTTGAAACTCTGTTGTCATTGCTTTTTCAAAGTCTCCAGTTCTTGCTCCTGGTCTTGCATCAAGATTTTGGTCGTTTAAGTATACATCATACGGAGATGTCCCAAATACGTCTTTTGCCATGCTTTGAGATCCAATTACCAGCATAGACCCAGAAGGGTTTAAAAGGTCGTTAAAAGAGCTCATTACATTCGAGTTATCTGAAAAGCTTTCCATAAAATAAGCTGCAGTTGTATATATCTCTTTTATCTCACCAAAAGACTGTCTTGCGCACCTTAGAAAATAAGAGCTTGATCCTACATTTGATATTTTTTCTGATGTATGTTTTCTACCTTGCTCGCTTCTTGTCTGATCAGACCTTTCTCTTCCAAACGATATATTCCACAAGTTTCCATCAAATATGTTTACTCCATTAAGGTCTAGCCTCATTAGCGGATCAGAAGCACCATTCATTCCAGGCCTGGCATAAAGCCTTAATGTTCCTCCGCTAGACGTTAAGCTATTGTGAGTTCCTGATATAAACATTAGGTTTAAATAAGACACGCCTTTTGTATCTACTAAGCCCGGAACATTACCTACAGGAGCACTTGCGCTTACATTCATTCTTACTAGACTTTGATTTGTAAGAAATGGAATTGAACCTCTCTTTCTTTCAAACTGGTATATTCCTTCATATGTCCAAGAACCAGATGTCAATAGTCCGTCAGCCTTGTTGTCTGATATTCCGTGAGGATAGTATGTATCCTTAAAAACCATATTTCCAACTTGCTGTGGAAATCCTACCTCTGTTCTTGACGAAGTAAGAAATGGCGATACTATATGAGGAGACTTTGAAGAAAATCCATTATATTTTTCGCTGGCGGGGGTGCTTGTGTTTATAAGAGATCCTGAGAAATCTAAAGAGTTTGCAACTTCTGTTTTTGTTTCTCTTAATCCCACAAGCGATCTTTGTGTAGGTCCTCCGTACTCTCTTATTGCTAGAAGGCTATCAGGATTAATTCCAGCGCCTCTAATTAAAGATTTTATACTATGAACCGTTCCTTTTGATGAAAATATGTCACTCATATTTACAAGTATTCTTTTCCATATTTCAGATTGAACAAACATTAGTGAATTCTCTGATTTTGAAAACTTATCAATGATATCGTTTCCTAATATAAATTGTTCTGGATTTGCATTAGGAAATATATTTGGCAAGCTTATACCATTATATGATGCGATAAATGGCAATAGCTTTGAAGATATTGATTCTTTACTATCATAATCAACAGTAGTCGACTTTGAAAAATGGTCAATAAATATTTTTATTTCATCAAAAAACTTTGCCCATATCAGCATAAATGCTGTTAAATATTGAGCAGAGCCAATCTGTGCTGATCCAGGTATGGAGTTTCCAGATATTGCATTTGATATTTGCCCTTCCTGATTCTGGAATCCTTGACTAGCTTGTCCTTCCAGCAAGTAATGAACAGGAAACATTCGAGTTATAAGGTTTGGATTTTCATCATCATAATTACTTGCTGATAAAAGCAAGCTTGCATTCATCTTTAAAATATCTGAGTATCCGGGAAATAATACTGGACATCTTGAAAGATCTTCGCCTATCATTGGATTATCAGGCTGGTTATAAAATGTTCCTGTCAGTCTAAGGTTGCTTGTATAGTTTGATATTCTAGAATGTAAAGATTTTCCAGAGCTATCGAGCACTACATCTTTTCCTCCGTATTCACCAAATGGTTCATTAAACTTAAAATATGCCTTTAGAGTTTTATCTGCAAATACAGGTCTTATACTATATTTTTGCTGATCAATTATTGATCTTGCTGAGTGGAATATTCTAAACTCATCTAGAGCGCCAGATAGTGTCTGGACTGGCTTAAATTTTGTTGCATTTAAACTATTTACTGTCTGATGAGGAAGTCGAACCTCGGACCCTGATCCTATTATAAAGCTAGACTGTCCAAAAGACAAGCTGCCAAACTCATAAGATACTGATGAACTTGCGACCTTTGACTGACTAAGATAAAGTTGTAGATTATTTAAATTTCCTCTATCATATATTCCACAAATATGAGAAAATTTTCCTTTTTCAATTGAAGCACTTACAAAAAGGCTTGCCGAGCCTGATCCTATTCCCATCATTAATGGGACACTTCTTGAGCTATTTGACTGAGATAATGCCAGTGTTATATGATTTTTGAGATTATCTCTTTTTTGACAAATTATTTGATTTTCATTTGAAGGATTTTTTGGAACATATATCCACATTTCAAAAGAAAAAGGATTTTTTTCAAAATTAATTGATGATTTTCCGCTAATATCTTTTGAAAACAACGGAAAAGAAGCACCCGATATGTCTTTTACAGGTATATGCGTTCCAAGCTTTTCACTAAATCCGTTTTCAGGTGTTTCACTTTTTGAAGTTCCTGAAAATAATAGGTACCCATGATTTCTTGGAAAGTTTTTTAGTATATAGCTTTCATATCCCGTTAGCGAGTCTTCAAACGCCTCTACTTCTCTACCTGTTCCTTGAAATGGATACTTGTTTATTATTTTATCAAATGCTATATTTACGCTTGATTGTGCAGAATTAAAAAATACGTGATTTGAAAAATCTGACCAGTCTAGATCTATCTCTTGTGTAGACTTTAATCCCATTCCAGATTCATCATATCTAAATGATGAAGTGCTAGTAAAGTTTGTATCTTTTAAGGAATCAAGCTTTACTTTTTGCGAAAGTGCTTTTTTCGACTCCTCTCTAGTCACTGCAGGACTAAAAAGTTTTGGTCTAGTTATATTTTTACGACTTCCAGCCATTTATTATCCTATGTAACTTTAAATCTTGCAGCTACGTCTGTAAAAATCTGATCGATGCCTCGATCTTTTAAAAGAAAATCAATTGTAAATAACTTTCCTTTTGGAAGAGCATCCATGTATAAGTCAAAATACATTCCATCACTATCTGTAGAGCAGAGAGTGCTTCCGTGGCTCGAGTCAAAAGGTATTATTATCGAGTCGTTGTCTACACACCTTATTCTATAGTACATTGAAGTAAAAATTTCACTTGGTGTTTCAAATGGGGTCTTTTTAGCAAAAATTGGCCTGTCAATATTTTCTGCAAAAACTCTAAACCTATACTTGTCTGATGTTCTAAACTCTGATTGCATGTTTGTTATTGATATTAAAAGTCGCTGTAAGCTATTGTCAAATGAAGTTCTATTTGTAGAATATACTGTTAAGCTTGATGTAAGATAAGGAACTGTTCCGTCTATAGATCCCCATATTTCAGTAAACGATGCTGATCCTGCATTTTGAATCTGTTTGGCAAGCGGGCTGCTTCCTGTTGGAATATTAGCAGAAGATATTCCCCATTGAGATATGGCAAACGAAGCAGAGTATACTCCGTCTACAAAATTTTCTCCCATTTTGTGCTGACTACCTGTTATTGTTCTTGAGAAATACGTTCCTCTTCCAATGCTTCCTGTTGTAAGCTTTAAGACTATACAGTCACTTCCTTTTACTTGTGTTGCTGATGCTCCTGATAGTATATTTGCAGGTAATCCTCTGTGATAATTATTTAAAAACAGTGATCCAGATATGTTAAAGTAAAATGACTTATGATGATCTTGAATGGCGTCATTATACTTTAAAATAAGAGAAGGTCTTTTTGTTACGTCACCATGGTTCGTGGAAGCAAATCTCTTTACAAATCTAGTTACGTTATCTGTTTCTTGAGATTCTGAAAATGATATTCTAAATCCACAGTCTGGTATTAGATTTTTTAAAGTTGCTGATACTATTGTTGTAACATCAACATATAAGTCCTCCTCTCCGGTCTTAAAAACCTGAGATGACCAAAGATTGATATTTTGAGTTGTCGAGCTACCACTTAAAGTTCCACTAGATATAATATCAATATTTGGTGAACCTAGATACCCAGACTTATTTGCACCCGGATTAGACCATGTTACTGGTAAAGAAGATACTGATGAAGTTAACCAGTTACAAGAATCAAGATCATTAAACTTAATAATATCTCTTCCAATACCTTCATCAAAAGATTTTGATAGTGGAAATATTACTGCTGTAAAATTAGAAGGGCATGTTTGTCCTCCATAAATATCTTTCATTGAAAGATAGCACTTAAAAGATCCGTTATCAAGATCTAAAATAGAGCTAGTTAACGCTCTAATTGGATCTAGGTCAAACTTTACAAAAAGCCTTGATACTTCTGTGGGTGTGCTATCACTTGGAAGAGTCGATTCATTATACAGTTTGAAAAGATCAAGAGTAGCTGCTCTTCCTACATTTGCATCAGTCGCCCTAAAAGAGTTTCTTATAATTTTATTTGTTATATAAGTGTCTTTGCTTGCAGATAAAATTCTATACATGGTTACCTTGCCACTCCAATTATATCATCATTTGGATATTTTAATTCAAATATAGATCCTGGTGGAGGAACAATTATTCCTCTATCTGTATGAGATGCAACTGAAAATGTTTCTGTGCTATATAGCCTTCCGTCAACATTTCCTGTTAAGTTTTCTATTTTAAAATCTACAAGAGATACTACACCTGGTGTATTAATAATAATATTAACAAGATCAGAAGATATTATGGGCTGGTCTATTTGAAAGTTATCAATTTTCAAATATGCAGATATTGATTTGTTAACTTTTTGCAATACAAGGTTGCTATTTGATGCTGAGTCTGATACTACACCATACGTTACTTTTACGTTTAAGACCTTAGTATCAACAATATCAATAGCGTCAGATATTAATCTAAATTCATTTAAATACAATCTTAAATTTTCCTTTAGTGAGTCTGGAGATACTACTAATTTTCCAGTAGTATCTCTGCTTATTATTGATAAAACTGATGCGAGTGGATTGTTAGGATTATCTCTTACACCTACTCTAAAAACTCTTCCAAAGTTTGAAGGCATTGAATATATTCTTGCAACAAGATCAGACTTTGTTACTATTCTAGATTGAGAATTTTTATATGCCAGAGCAGATGCCTTTAGTTCATTTATAGTAGGTGCTGCTTCCCCACCTGCAGCAGGATTTTCATTTATTACCTCAACAGAAGCCCTGATGCTTGCTTGCTGCGATGCTTTTGTATTAGAAGAAAATTTTGTTAAAAGATTTGATACAGCAACTATAGAATTTGATGAAACATTGTGAGATAGCCCACCGCCGGATCTATACCTTACTGAAATTGTAGTGTTTCTAGGAGCTATGCCTAGTGTTCTTGTCTTTAAAAGCTTGTTAGGATCAAGTGCAAATCTTGAAAAAGTTTTTCTATCTCCGTAAAGCGGTAGTGATATTTCTGATGGATCTGGCATAATATCATCATCAGTAGATAGTGCATCTCCGCCGCCGAATCTTAAAGTTGTTAATCCTGATGCCCTGCTTGTAGTTACTACAAACCTTCTAGGTGCAGGTATCAATTCGATATTTTCAGAGACAAGATCACTATCTGATAAAGTATTTGAAACTCTCTTGTAGACAGTATCTTGAGTTAAAGCTGATACTTCGTAGTATTCTTTTCCATCTGAATCTTTTACAGATATTATCTCTGAAACGTCTGGATTTTTTAAAGTTAAAGTTCTGAATGGCGAAAACGTATCGGGTATATTAAATCCTTCAACAGAAGTTATCCCTGAAGTGCATCTTCCTATCATTTTTACTGAAAAAGTAGTAGGGTTTCCGCTGGAGTCTGATTTCATTGTTGCATAAGGAGCTTTTAAGCTTCCCTGAGAATCTCTTTTTGAAAAATTTAAATCTTCAAGTAGCTCGAATGATATTCCTGAAGTTGATGCAAAAATTGTTCCTGACTTTATTATTGGAAGTAAATAGTGATTTGGTGCGTATTCATTGTTTACAAATGCTGCTGGAACTTCAATATATACACTTATATCTGTTGAAGATGGTGCAGCGGATCTTATTTTTACCCCAGAATTCCTTACAAGTCTTTCAATATTATCTGTTTCGACTGCTGTAAGTATATCAAGCTCATTAAACTGATGATCTAGATAATAAGACATTACATCACCAACATATGCTGCCATCTCTATAAACATTCCAGCAACGCCATTTTCTGAAAAATCAGATATTTTATCTGAAAAGTATGTCTGACCGTATTGCTGAAGCTCTGATCTAAATCCAGAAAAATCTTTATTTAAATAAGATCTTTGATTTTGTCTAACGCTTCTTACTATATTTTTCTTTTTAGATGCCATAATTTATCCTATGCAATAAAGTGATACTTCAAGAGCTTTTCCTGATATTCTTAGCTGAGGTACTGCATATTTTATCATTAAGCTTATAACAGATATACCAGATTCTTGTCCTGCTGTTGGGTTTATAATTTTATCGAAATTAGAATTAAAAGTTTCAAGCTCTACGTATGGCATAAAGTTTCTAACAGCTGTCTGTATTCTACTCATTGCCTCAGAATCAAAATCATCCTGGCTTGTCAGCTCTGCTGTCATTGGCCTAAGATTTGCTCCGTAGTAATAGTTTCCTAATCTTTCTCCCCAGTTTGTTAAAACTAAGTTTTTCAAATTGTCTGAAACTTGATCGTATGAATTAAAATTCATTTCAAATATGCCAGATCTTCCAAACCCTAGCTCTAGAGGTGTTTTTATTCCAACAGGAGGAGTCTCTATTTTTTTAATAAGATTTGGATTATCAGTTTGAATACCAGAGCTTTTAAATTTTATTGTACCCACTATGCCGCCTCCTAGCATTATTAATTATCGCGTTGTCAAGATTATCACATATTAGATTTAAGTAAAACAGCTACTTATATACATCGCTATCAAACTCTACCCATTTTCCTATAGGGCATCTTTTTTTTTGTGAAAACACTAGTGCTGGAAAACTACAGCCGCAATGACCACATTTTGCGCCAAAAATCTTTTTACTAGATATAGAAAGGCTAGGGCATGATCTACAAATATTCGATCTTGTTTCAACTTCTTTTTTAAATTTATCTGATAATCTTAGCCGTGTAGTCATACTTTCTATTTTTAATATCATGTAATTTAGCCAGCCGTCCTTTATATCTTTTATTACCATTATATAGGAAGCACCTCTGCTATGCACCCTGCTAGTGTTAATGCTGCATCGGGATTCATTACTGGTATCAAGAACTCAGCAATAAATTCAGGTATATTTGTAGGAATATCGAATGATATCATAGCCTCTAGAATTGCCATTGGCATGTCTAAGAATAGAGCAACAAACACTTCTCCAAAAGCGAGTGCCATCTTCATTGATATTTCAGCCGCTATTGTAGGATCTATGTCTAGATCAAGATTAACCTCTGCTGATATTCCTAGGGCAGGTATTTCAACTTCTGGAAGCCCTAGATCCATAGCAAGAACAATGTCATATAGCCCTGGAAGATCAGGCATGTCAACTTCACCTTCTATAATAAGAGCAGGAAGCTTAACAAGCTCTACTGCAAACAGCCCAAATGCTGTAACGAGGTCAATTCCTGGAAGCTCTGCGCATGACACTATTTCACCTACTTGGTATATACCATTGTACTTAGAGCAGATTCAACATTCGCTTCAAATGTTGCGCATGCTGTTGCAAGTGTTGGCATTGAAACTGGTGCTCCAAAGTTTCCGATTGAGCCGGCAACAGCTGCCTGAAGCTCAGATGAAAATGTTTTGACTGCATCTAGCAAAAGCTGACCCTGAACAACAGGCTGGGTTTCGTTTCCACTGGCGTTTTCACCAAGATATATTTTTCCACCTTCTATTGATATCGTTCCATCAGACATAAGGCATATTTCACACTGAGAATCGCCCTCTTTTACCATTCTTACACTGCCGCCGTCTTTTGCAACCATTCTTATTTCTGTAGACTTTGCTATAACAAACGGCCCTTCTTTTACTTCTGGTGCCTCATCGTTTGTAAAAGATAGACCAAAGTTCGTATCCCCGTCTGTATTCATTGATACATAAACTCTTGAAAGGTCGTTTATAAAGTCAGGATCACCTTCATCAACATTTGGATCTCCTTCGCCTGATACTGACGGCGCCTTAGCTATTTCGCTATAGCCTCTTGGGCATTCCGCCTCAGCTACTGCAGAGGTTGCAGGATCTTGTCCTCTTCCGCAAACTATATCAATTGTTCCTGAAAGGTCTGGGATGTCTTTATTTTCATCATTATCACTGTCAGCAGTTGATGTTCTATCTCTGCCTAATACAAGTAGTGCATTATTTGATCCTTGAAGAGTAATATCAGATGACCTCTTGCTAAATCTAGGTACAGGCTCACCTACAAACTGATTTTGGTATGCCTGAGAGTTTTCTATTATTGTCTCATATGGGTCTTCACCTGAAAGAGTATTATTATCTTTCTTCTTTTTTCCTCCTTTTGGAAAGCTATATGGATCTGGCGGAGACTCAGCTGGTGCGTCTCCTTGCGCGGCGATGGCTGACTGGTCCTGGCCAGCAGTAGGCAAGAGCAAAGTTTCTCGATCTCTGTGCGTGTAGTTTAGATCATCAACCTGAATATCGGTTGGCTTTCTACATACCCAATACCCTAGAGACGTTGGACTTCCTGCTTCTTCATAGGCGATCCATACTTGCTCACCAGCGCTTACGGGCATGCAAAAGTGAGGAGAGAAAAAAGGATAAAAAATAGCTGGCGGTGAGCTCTTTCCAGCTCCTGCTGTAACTATTTTTGCCACTATTGTATTTCTTGGCATTCTGCTTACATACTGAGGATTTCCGACTGAGTTTATACCTTTTTGCAAAGATAGTCCGTAGTTTGTTACTTCTTCCGATTCTTCATTTCCTGCGTTTGGATATTCTTCTAAAAGCAGATCTTTTCTTGGGTTTCCTATAAAGTCAACAACTACAGCAGAGTAAAAAACTCTTGTATTGGGATTTCCCGGTAATGTTGCGCTAGATGCGTCTGACATTCCCGTTGAAGATTCAAATGATCCTATACTTTTCGGTGCCCCAGCCATAGTCTTCTATCCCTCGTTTATTTTATTAAATATATCGTCTGGGCTAAGTGAGGCTCCCTCTTCTTCTTTTGCTATTAGCTCAGCAAGCTTTAATATTTGATCGTTTGATTTTCCCATTCTTTCAAGATATTTAGACATAGTTGCGCCAAACATTGCATGATTTGCAGGGTTTCCTTTTGACTGTAAAAGTAAATCAGTAAAAAGAATATTTGCGCTTTCCCTGTCAGTCAAAGCATTTTCATAAACTTCTTTCCATAGAAGCTTTTTCTTATCCTCTGTGCTCTCTAAAGATTCAAGTAAGTCACTAAACTTTAATATCTTTTTTTCAGATTCACTAACTTTATCAATTGCATCTTCTATTGCTTTTGCCATTCTTACTCCCAGAAAAATATATCGAATTCATCATTCTTAACTAGGTCCCTGTAGTGTTTTCTTATTGAAGACATTGCAACTGATAGCTGTTTTGGATTCAAGCTTGATAAATCTCTCATATATACAAAGACTGCTCTTTTGTTTAGAAGGTCTAGATCATCTATCTTTGTAAATAAAGTTAAAATTGCATCCATGCATGCTATTTCATTATCAGTATTTAGTCTTTGCTTTATCGTTTTCATAAGGCTAAAAAGATTCTCTAGCGACTCTTTTCTCATCATATCTGAATCAGGAGAGCTAACTACTTTATAAGATTCTATTGCGTGCGCATCTGAAGATGACAATGAGTCTCTATCATCTATGCTTACAAGCCTTTTTCTATTTTTTGTTGACTTCTTGCTTTGTATTATTAGCCAGTTTTTTGCAACAACATTGAAGTATGAAAAAGCTTTGGTTCCTCTGCTTGGATCGAACTTGTTTAATGTTTCATATAGGAAAGATATGCAATCCGATTTTAAAGCTGGGTATGCTGCAGGAGACTTTGCAAATCCATGAATGAATATTAAATTTTCTGCTAGCTTACTAAATGCAGGCAATATTTCATCTATGTATATTTTGTGCTTTTCCTCTATTACTTCTGACCCCTGGTAGCGAACGATTGCTTCATGGGCTTCTTTTCCAAAATATGGCTTTTTACCAGATTTTCTTCTTACTCTTCTAGTTTTCTTTTTAACTACTTTCTGTGTCATTTTCGACTTCTCCTTGCTCTGATGTTGAAGCAGTGAGAGCGTTTGCGACATATAGAATTGAATCTCTAGATTTTTCAATATCTGATATTACCTGCCTTACCTCCATTGAGTCAAAAAAAACAGGTATATCAAGCACAGAAGACACACTCTTGTACCTTTTATCAAGCGTATCAAGACATTCTTCAAGAGCATCTTGCATTCTAAGAATTATTATTCCGTGCTTTATGTTAAAATATATTGAAAGCCCTAGTGCTATCGAAAGAACAGAGCATAATATTGACAGAATAATAGATACCATACTCATTGAGAACTAATTACCTCATTAAGCATACTGTTATATTTTGGAATAATGGAAGTTGAGCTAAACTCCAAAGCAACCTTTTTAGACAAATCAACTGCCCACTGCTTGGGCATATTGTATTTATTACGTATCTTTTTTATTTTTCTAATAAAATCTTCTTCTGATGGGTTTGCCCAGTGCATTCCTTTTATAAAAATTCTATTATCTATCCTGTTTTCAGGAATTTCTACTAGATTATAGTTTACAGGAATAAACTTTCCTAAGTTTAAAAAGTCTAAGTGGGCAGACCAGTTTGTAGCAACTACTGGTAACTCGCATGCTGAAGCCTCAAGTAGCGGAAGACCAAAGCCCTCACCGCGAGTTAAGCTTAAAAGACACTTAACTTTTGGGTGTCTATACAGTGATATTAATTCATCTGAAGATAGATTTCCGTGGACTAGATGAATTTTAGGAAAGCTTCCTTCTCTTACTTCACTTATTACTTGTCTAATTTTATTTCTAGTTATCTGTCTGTCAATTTTTGTTCCTTTTCCGTGATTTGTCTTGAGCACAAGACCGACATCTTTGTCACCCTTGAATGCTTCACAAAACCACTTTAAAGTAAAGTACAGATTTTTTCTATCATTGTATGGATCTGTTCCTGTAAATTGAGCAATTGTTAAAAAGTTAAAATCTGTATCAAGGTTAATCTCTATATTCGTTTCTATCTTTTCATCTATTTTTTCGTAATACCACTCTGGAATAACGTATAGTTTTGTAGTAACATTTCCAGTATTTTCTATTGTTTTTCTTATGTGTTCAGATGGAACTATTACTGCGTCCATTTTATTCATTGAGTCTATCCAAGCTGGATTGCAAACATCTGTTTCAACAACTGCTGATATTCCTATGTTTATTTTTGCCAAGCTCGAATCCCACTCATCAGGTAGCTGAACCTGTATTGAAATATCTGGATTCTGTATGTCAGAAGAAGTTTCCATTATTCTTCCTACAATGCCTTCTTCAAGCTCAGAATTAACCATCCAGCAAGTATTTCCCCATTGAACAACTTGCGAATACACTTTGACATCTTCTCTTTGCTCAAGCCATTTAAAAACTTGTCTGCAATGCACACCATAGCCGCTTATACTCAAAAGGGGTGCTCTAAGTAATACTGTTTTCAAAATTATCTCCAATTAGTATGTAAATACTTCCCAGCGCTTATAGTTTTCACGCCATGTACTATATGTTTCTTTTAAACTATCATGCCAGGCATCTATCATATTGTCATAGTTAAATTCTGATAATGCATAGTTTCTAGCCTTCTTTCCTAAGCTGTCTCTTTTCTTCTTTGGCATTTTATACATTTTGTAAAATGATTCAGCAATAGTCTCCGGAGAGACATAGTCTTCGTATATGAACGGAACTTGCTGAGATCCTACTAGAGATTTCGTCTCGATGTCTAGTGCTATTCCGTTTTCTGTTCCGTCGCGATGATCGACAACCTGCCTAGTTAGTCCGCCTGACTTTACAGCAATAATTGGCTTTCCAGCCATCATTGACTCAAGTGTTGGTAACCCAAATCCTTCTGCATATGATATATTAAAACAGAAGTCTGATATATTATATAGCATATTCATTTTATCAAATTCAATTCTTTCTGTCGAAAACAAGACATTCTCGTGAATTCCAAAATGCTCAGCTGTTATCATTAAGTTTGGGCCTTCCTGATCAAGTGGGTCTGTGTGCATTATCAAAGTTGCATCTCTTTTTCCAGTATCAGCCTCTATTTTATCTAAAAGAAGGCTCCACGCCCATAGTACATCATTAGGTCTTTTTCTCTTTGCATTTCTATTTACCCATATTCCGACAAAATTATCTTTCTTGTCGTTTCCAAGTATTTGAGACTTTGACGTTCTTATTTCTACATCGGATAAAGGGTGAAAAAGATCAGGAGGAAGTGTATGCGGTATAAAGTGAGCTGTATCGTTAAAATGAGGTTTTATCATTTCATAGGTCATATGAGAATGACAATTTATACTATCAGTTGATTGATATAGAGTTTCATTAAATTTTGGATATGGATAGTTGTCCCATACGTGCCACCATACTATAGGACACTGTTGATGAATCTCGTCTTCCATCTCAAAAAGCCATATAAAAAATCTAGGATCTGTAAATATAAAAAGTAAATCTGGCTTTTCAGTTGCAAGAGTTACCCTTAGCATGTCGGGATTTCCAAAACCGTCTATAGGCTTAATTATAAAGTCATCATTTACAACTACCGTCCTGTAGTCGTTGTGCTTCATTGCTGCGCCGAACTGCCTAAAGGTCCATTCACCTTTTTTTATAAGTCCTTCTATTAAATGACGTGTCTGGCAACCTACACCTGATGTTGATAGTGCATGATCAGACAAAACCAATATTTTCTTTTTTCTTGACATTAAGTTTATCCGCTACTTAGTTTTATATGACAATATATCCAGTTTATTTGACACTGTTAAAATATCATGTACAGTACTTTGTATCTTTAAAAGAACAATACTTACAAGAATCTCTATTTTTTAAAAAAATACCTCTATTTACAGAAGATATCATATTGTTCATTATCTTTAAGCCCCTTTCTAAAGTCTTTGGGCCTACTGAAACTGTAACAAGCTCACAGACTTTTCCTTGCTTTCCGCCACGCTTTAGTAGTATAAATCCGCATCTTACATCCTTTAAAGGAATATTGTGCTTTTTAGACCAGAAATGCTTATAAAGTATTAACTGTGCTGTCATTAGAATGTCTTGCTTCTTTTGTCTTCTCCAGCCGTAAGCCTGTGATGTTTTCCAGTCAAGTATCCAGTATATGTGACCATCACCGCTCTTTTTGGGTACTTTTATAACTGCATCTATAAAGCCTTTAAACTTTACATTCTTTCCTTCAATTTCTTCATAAAGTTTTTCCTCTGCTTTTACTGTCTCCCATCCTGGAAAAGTTTTATCTAGGAAGTCTGGAACTTCACCCCACATATTTTCTGCCCATGTTTTCCATGTCTCTACAGGTGCATGCTTGTACCATCCAGGCATTTTCTCATACCACTCAGGTTTTCCAAAGCCATACTTTTCCCATGCATCATCTATATCTTTTAGCAGCTTATCTTTGTCAACTGTTTTGCTTTCAAGAAATGTTTCACACCCTTCGTGAACTGCAGTTCCAAAATCAAGATATGGAGATGGTTCAAACATATCAATCTTATCAACATATGTTAGCTTGTGGCGGTATGAACACTCTTTCCATGATTTAATTTCAGAAAAAGAAATATGAGGTTTGCTAGTAGGAAATTCCATTTATTATACTCCGAGTATTTTTATAATCTATTATACCACAGAAAAATAAAAATTACACGAAGAATTTACTTCCAAAATTCATATATTCCTTTTTCTATTTCATAGTTCATTTTTTTAACTTCTCTATTGGGCTGGCTTAATGCCCATTGAAACATATCTCTCATTGTTTCTTTTAGATCAGTATTGTCTTTAAACTCTAATAGATTCTTAGCTTTTGAATGATCGCAATACGCAGTATGAACTTCATTTCTTTTTTCAAGATGAATAATTTCAGGATTATACTCAAATTCGTTTGCAACTTCTGACAGCAAGTTTGCTGCCTCTATGATTGAATATTCTTTATCTGCACCGATATTGAAAGTTTCTAAGTCATACTTTTTAGATAGCATCTCTAGAGGTTTCATATAAAACTTTATATCAGAAAATGCTCTAATTTGTGTTCCGTCTCCAAAAACTGTTATGGGTTCATTGTTGATAATCTTTCTAATCCATATTCCAATTACATTTCTGTATCTATCCCAGATGTTTTGGTATGTGCCGACAACGTTGTGAGGTCTTACAATGGAGTACCTTAACCCAAAATGGCTATGAGCTTTTTCAAGATCCATCTCTACTGCATACTTTGCTATACCGTAGGGATCCTCTGGACTAGGTCTCTGATCTTCGTTGAATGGAGGGTTACCTTCACCATAGACAGCCATTGAAGATGTAAACACGACCTTCTGGACGTCATTCTTTATACATTCATTTACTATATTAATTGAGCATAAAACGTTGTTTGAATAGTTAAAATTTCTAATAAACGGGCTAAGACCTTCCGCTGCATATGCTGCAAAATGGTAAACATAGTCAGGCTTGTATTTCTTGAATATAGATGCAAGCCCTTCTGAATTTAAGAGATTTATTTGAAAGAATTCTGAGTTTTTATCTACGCTAGATAAGAAACCTCCTGATAAATCATCTATACCTAGAACATCATGACCTGACGATGTCATATGTCTTGAAAAATGTGCGCCAAACAGTCCCGCTGCACCAGTTACTAATACTTTACTCATAAACCACCGTCTCCATACAAATATCTGGCTGTTCTATATGTTCTATCTTTTATATGATTAATCCAGCAAGATGGTATAACTTTGCATACACTACCTTTATTTGCCCATTCTATCATTATGCCTTCTTGGCCTCCCCACTTTCCGTCGCCTCTATTATTTTCGTGATCTATTGGAAATAGTTCGTCTTTCTTTTTAAATGAGTTATAAAAATTGCTTGTAAATCCTAGAAAAAATCCGTTTAAAACTTGAGACCACGTTCCGTCTTCTCTTCTTTCTGACTTTAGCGCTATGACATCTTTATCCAATCTGTTGTTTGAAAATTGAAGTGGATGAGCACCCTGACTAACACCGTTTGTAAGTGGGCCATATATTGAAGTATCTTTATGAATATCTGATTCTATCTCTGATACGAAGTTATTAATTGTGTTATCAAATGTTAGATCTTCGTTTGTATTAATTATTATCTCGCCTATCTCAGAAGATCTTTTTATTCCAACGTTCCATGCGCCTGTCAAGCCTGACACTGACTGATCTTCAATTCGTATATAGTCTTCTACGAAATCAAATCCGTTTTCAAATACTGCTGTTTTCATATTTATTTCAGATTGATTGTCAACAATAACTACGCCAAAATCAAACTTAGCACTGTCTTTAAGAGATTGAAGGTAGTTTAGAAGATACATGTGGCCGTTTGGCCTTATCTTATCTGACTGGTGATATGTTACACTAAATATTACTTTTCTCAATTTATCTATCCTTTGAGGATACTGCTCCTGGAATATCATACCAGTCTAGATCAGTTCTAACTTCTTTATTCTTTTCCCATGCACCTTTCATTACAGTAGGATCAACACCAAGTGCTTCTGCTCTCTTTATCATAGCATTAAGATCTTTTGGAAAGCATTTTCCACCAAATCCCATGTCACCATCATGACCCGGAACATCAATATGAGAGTTTCCAATTCTTCCGTCTGTTATAAATCCTTCCATTGCTTTTTCCCAGTCGCCGTTAATTGCTTCGCACACCTGGTACATCTCATTCATAAATGAAACCTTTGTTGCAAAAAAGCAATTTGCCATATATTTTATTAGCTGTGCTGTTCCGAAATCTGTTTTTATAACCTGAGTATATGGAAATCTTGTTCTATAAAGGTCTTCGACGATATCACAAGCAATAGATTTGTTGCTACCGAGAACTATTCTTGATGTATTTATAAAATCTAGTCTCGCCTTTCTTTCTGTTAGAAATTCAGGGTTAAATACAAAATTCATCTTTGGGTACTTGTTTGCAAGAGATTCCACTGTTCCCGGAACAACAGTTGATTTTATTACTACAACCTTTGATTTTGCGCAATCGTATTGAGACATTTCATCAACAACGCTCTCAACTATTGAAAGATCACACTCTCCTGATTCAAACATCGGAGTGGGAACACATACGAATATTACATCTGATTCTGTTACAAGATCCTCCATTGAATGAGTTCTTCTTTTTGGATTTTTATCATATATCATTATATCTTCTACATGAAGTATAAACCCATGAAGTATTGCTGATCCTACGAATCCATTTCCAATTATTCCAATTTTTCCCATAATAAAAACCTTTTACTTTGTATAGTAGTTTTGAGTAAGACGCATGCCTCTTTCGTAAGGGTCAATGTCATACTTAGAAAACATTTCAGATAAAAATTCTCCATAATTTTGCATATTCCACCTTCCCTTTGTGATTCCGGTACACGTATAAGGAAATATTTCAGAGTCATAGTGAAAGTTTCCCCTTTTGTTTTCGCCATTATAAACCATGACGCCCTTAGTGTTAAGCTCTTTGCAACCGTCAAACCAGTGCTGCGCTTCGAGCCACTTCTCAGACTTTACATGAGAATATAGCTCAGATAATCTATCTTTTCTCCACAATGTTGGCTGCATAGAAAATGAATCATTTGAATTAATATCTACTTCATACATGTCATCTTTAACATGATTATCAATATCATTTGAACTTCTTGTATTTTCAACATATCCACATCTCAAAAGCCTTACAAATGAATATTGATCATTTTCATTTAAAAACTTTGTATAAGAGTGAAGCTTTTCTTTATCTACGTCCCCATAAAGAAAAAAATCTTCCTGCATGTATATTACAAAATCATCACTTACTTCTTCTAGACATCCAAGGTACTGCTTGTAGTATGGATCGCTATTATTATATTTTATAAATTTGTGATTTTTAAAGTCTGTGCAATTTTCATTTGAAAATACAAAGCTTTTATCTATATTAAAATGTTTATTTATTTGCCCAAAATACATTTGCCATGCGTCTTTCATGACAGTATTGGTATAAGTTACTAAACTTATTTGTTCCATTTAACCCTCTTTACTAGATCTCATAATGTTTAACATATATTCTACTTTTGCCTTGCTAGAATGATACTTTAAAGCATGGTCAAAACCTTTCTTACCTATTCTAACACATTCTTGTCTATTTTTTAAATACATTCTAATCTTTTTTTCAAATTCATCAGCTGTGCTATAGACTACGCAATGCTCACCATCTAGCGGTTCATTAGGAAATTCAATAATAGTCTTTTGTCTAAAGCAGCATGTTTTGTTTGCCATAGACTCCCATAATCTCATACAGCTATTTCCTGCACCCCATGCAGAGACTGATATGTAAGACTTTGCAATTGTTTTTAGATATTCTTCATGAGAAAGATTTTGAGCAAAAACTACATTGAAACCTTCATTTTTTAATTTTCTGCATATGTTTTCAGTTTCATATCTTAGGCCAGTCATAACGTGACCATACGAGCAAAATATATCTATTTCTTTTTTAATATTTTTAAAATTTCCAAAATACTTGTTAATACACCCTACGTTAAATGGAATAATTCCCGATTCAAAGTCTTCCCAGTAGCATTCTCTTTTAAAATACCACTTGCAATATGAAAGCATGGATCTATTAATCCAAGGGCTTCCTTTGCACCTATCGGGATTTGTTTTTGATTCAAATATTTGCTTATTTATTTCTTTTCCTACCCAGGGTGCAAAAACCTTGTCATTTGTATCCTGATATCCTGTACAGGTCCATTCGCTTCCGTCTACATAAGCTGTTATTTCTGGCCTGTTTATTCTATCAAGAAGATGATATTTTGGTTGTCTATTTCCTCTTATCTTTCCCCAAAATGCAAAAATATAGTCTGCATCTTTTGAGTGTTCAATTATTTCATTTTCTGAATATACTCTTCTAACTCCGTTACCCGGATCTGATGCTATTACTTCATGCCCTAGATCATAAAATCCTTCTATTACAGAAGGAGCTACTGCATCAAATTTTCTATCAGGTGTTATTGCTATTATTTTCATTCGTTTTCTTTAGTATGAATTCAGGAATTTTAATATTGCCCATGCCCATAGAGTGCTCATACTTTATGCCAGGTCTTGCAGAGTTAAATGGTATTCCTAGCTTTTCTCTAACTTCTTTTTCAAGGTTGTCTCTTCCTTGAACTATTTCTTTTGCAGTTAAATGGTCTGTCCACACATATGAAACATACCCTCCTTCTGGATCACCTTTATAGTAGTCTAGTTCTGACAAGTAATCTATTGTTGATTGATATAGCTTATCACCAGAGTGCTTGGCGGAATATACATAGTAATCATCTTTTTTAATTGCGTCATCAAAGTATGGTGAACCAGGATAGGTTGTTATTACTGTGCAGTCAAATTCTTCAGGCTGAACTTCTAGCAGCCATTTTTTTGTATTTTCAATTGAGTCAATACTTTCTCCAGCGTGGCCTACTGACATGAGTGCTTTAACTTTCAAGTTGTGTCTTTTTGCTATTTCAACAGCTCTAGTATTATCATCTCTTGTTGCCATTTTTTGAATATTTTTCAAAATTCTTTCATCGCCCGATTCGAATCCAGTTAGCAGCCATCTAAAACCTGCCCTATACATTGCCTGTGCTTGTTCATCTGTAAACAATTCAGCTTTTACAAACCCTCTTAATCTAAACTCTTCTCCGATTTCATCTTGTAAATTAGTAATCTTATTTAGTAAATCTATTAATCCTTTGTTTACGTTTAGCTCATCATCATAAAACATAAATCCTGTAAAACCATATTCGTGATAAAGGATTTTCATTTCATCAATTATAGAATCAGAGCTTCTCTGTCTTATCTTCCTAAGAAATGGAGAATTTCTACCTGAGCAGAAAGAGCATCTAAATGGGCACCCTAGCTGTGCTATGAGGCTTGTTGATTTTTTTCCTTCTATTGTGTATCTATATGAATCGACGTCTACTAGGTGTCGTGCAGGTAATGGAAGTTCAGAAAATTGCTGATTTGTTAAGAAAAATGGTGATTTTCTATCATCAGCATCTATTATTCCATTTTTTATCTTGAGCGCTTCAAATATAGTGAGCTCACCATCACCACATACGAGAACATCAAATACTGCAAGTAACTTATTTACGTCAGATGTTGCTCTATTGCTAAAGTCTAGACCTTTCTTTAATTCTCTTTTTGATGCTGTGTTCATTAGAGTGACATGGGGACCGCCTAGAATTATTTTTGATTCTGGCAAGACTTTTTTAATCTCTTTTGCTACATTTACTGCGAATGGTACTTGAGGTGTAGAAGCTGTTATTCCAAAAGTATTGCAATTACAAGACTTTGCATAATCTCTAACAACATCGAGGTAGTTGTCTATTCCGCTTAAATCTAAAAACTCTACACTATGACCTCTAGACTCAAGAGATGATGCAACTTTTAAGATTCCAATATGCATAAACACTCTCTCGTCTAAGAGAAAAGGAGACGGAGGGGTTATTAGTACTATATTATTTTTCACTAAAAACCTCGTCAATTATTAGCTCGTATTCTTTGCAACATCTTTCAATTGATAAAAACTTATAGTCAATTGAAGACCTGATGTTTTCCCAATTTTCAATAATTTTATTTAATGAATTTTCAAATTCTAAAACTGAAGAAAAAGAAACTCCGTGGTCTTTGCAAACCTCAGGAATTGCGCCTCCCTCTGAGTGGTATATAACAGGCAATCCGCAAGCAGCGCCCTCTATATGGTGCATACCACAAGCTTCATATCTTGCTGCAGTAACATATATGTCGTGTTCTCTTAATGTTTTTCCAACAACTGGTCCATACATTGGCTGTATTAGGTTTGTATTTGACGGAGAGTATTTATTGTTATATCTTCCCATATATGTAAAAGATATATTTTTATTATCTTCTACAAACTTATCAAGAAAATTATAAACATCAAAACCTTTTGCAAAATTATCTGACCAGTGGTGAGTTATTAGCTTGATGTTTCTTTTATCAATTTTTTTATTTTCCGGAAAATACCAGCCTGGATTGCATCCGTTTATTATAACAGAGTGTCTATTTTCGACATTAAATCCTCTATCTATATAATGATTTTTTACCCAGTTGCTTATAAAAATTGTATAATCTGCTATTTTATTTGCCCTTAATAGCAAATCAACTCTCCAGGGCTTATCTTTTGGCCTTGCAATATCTGTATCATTTATTCTCTGT
>MDTB01203576.1_pt1 | contig 30448 bp, 34 predicted proteins | sample 811161 | NCBI WGS metagenome assembly MDTB01 (sample SAMN05326650, study PRJNA326480) | marine metagenome | isolation source: seawater | place: Mediterranean Sea | collected 2009 | reverse complement strand
TATGCTTCAAGTAGCTCTGTTTACGCCTCATCTAAACAAATACCCTTTTCAGAGAAAGAAGAAAATTTAGAGCCTATCTCATTATATGGAAAAACAAAGCTGGCTAATGAAAGAATTGTAGAATTAGTGTCTAGAACTGAAGAAATACAATTCATTGGTTTAAGATTCTTTACTGTTTATGGTTCTTATGGAAGGCCAGATATGGCTTATTACAAATTTGCTGAAAAAATTAAAAAAAACCAACCCCTCACTATTTATAACTCAGGAAATATGAAAAGAGATATGACACATATTGAAGATATCAATAATGGAATCATAGCTTGCATAGATAAAAGTAACTTTTCAAGCAAGCATGAAATTTTTAATCTGGGCAATTCAAATCCTATAGGAACAATGGAGCTTCTAAAATTAGTCGAGCTACATTATGGAAAAAAAGCAAATATCACATTTGAAAATTCATTTAATGAAGTAAAAATAACATATGCAGATATCACAAAATCAAGCGATGTTTTAAACTTCAATCCAAAAATAAAAATTAATCAAGGAATGAGGGAATTCTTAAATTGGTATGATAAAAACATCTAAAGAAAAAATTGCCATAATTGGGCATGGGTTTGTTGGTAAAGCTACTGAAGTTGGTTTTTCTCTTAATACTCAGATATATATCATTGATCCTAAATACAATACTAAGGTTTTTGATCTTGAAGAATTTAAACCAAAATTTGTTTTTGTCTGTGTTCCAACGCCAATGGAAAAGTCTGGCGCTCAAAATTTTTCTGTTGTTTTAGATGTTTTTGATGAATTATCAAAATTATCTTTTAAACCTTGCGTTATTCTGAAAAGCACAGTGACTCCAGAAAACTTAAATTCCGCAAAAAAAATTCTGCCTAATTTTATTTATAATCCTGAATTTTTAAGAGAAAAATATGCTGAAGAAGATTTCATAAATTCTAAAATGATTTTATTAGGAGGTAAGAAACTTTTCCTAGAAAAGGTTAAAAAATTGTATCAAGATCATTCCCTTTGTAATACAACTAATTTTATTTTTACGGATCAAGCAACTGCATCCTTGGCAAAATATTCTATAAACTCTTTTTTAGCAACCAAAGTATTATTTTTTAATCAAATTAAAGATATTTTTGAAGCCTCAAATGCAGTAGGCGACTGGGAGAGTTTTATTAACATTATCAAGCTTGATCCAAGAATAGGAATTAGCCATATGGATGTTCCCGGACACGATGGAAAAAAAGGTTTTGGTGGAGCATGTTTCACAAAAGATACAGCAGCTTTGGTAGAGTATTCCACTAAAATTAATAAAAAGTTCTCTCTTTTAGCAAAAGCAATAAATATCAATAATGAGATCAGATTACAATATGATAAATTGAATAAAAGAGAAATAGATCAAAATGTAAACTATGATTTTGATAAATAAATTAGCCTATGAAAAAAATAGCAGTAAGCGGTGGTTTTGATCCTGTCCATATTGGTCATTTGCAACTGTTAGATGATGCAAAGTCACTTGGCACACATTTAACTGTTATATTAAATTCGGATAGATTTCTTAAAGAAAAAAAAGGATATTTTTTCATGCCCTTTAAAGAAAGAAAAAAAATACTCTTGGGATTTGAAGCCGTAGATAGTGTAGTCAAGTGCATAGACAAAGACGATACTGTCAAAGAAACTATAAAAGACTTAAGAAAAAAAAATCTTATAGATATATTTGCAAATGGCGGAGATAGAAAAAATGTAAAAGATATTCCTGAATATGAGATTTGTAAAAAAAATGGAATAAAGATGATTTTTGGAGTTGGAGGAGAAAAAATACAATCTAGCTCTAAATTGGTTAATAAATTTCTAAATTATCGAGAAGAAAGGCCATGGGGTTATTTTGAGAATCTTATTGAGGAAAAAACTTACAAAGTAAAAAAACTTAATATACTTCCTGGACAAAAAATTAGTCTTCAATTTCATAATTACCGAGATGAAAAATGGTTTGCCATAAAGGGTAAAGGTTTAGTTTATATTGAAGGTAAGAAATTGGAATGTAAAAAAGGCTCGTCTTTTGAAATCATCAAAGGTCAAAAACATAGTTTAGAAAATATTGGAAAATCAAATTTAGAAATTATTGAAATTCAATTTGGAAAAAAGGTTGTTGAGGAAGACATTGTTCGTTTAAAAGATATATATGGAAGAGTCTAAAAAAGTAAAAAAGGCAATTATTCCTGTTGCTGGTTATGGAACTAGGATGCTTCCTGCAACAAAAGCAGTTGCAAAAGAACTATTACCTATTCTGGATATACCTATAATCCAAAGAATTATTGAGGAAGCTGCAGAGGGAGGAATTGAAGAAATAATTCTTATTACCAGAAGCGGGAAAGAAGCAATTGAAAATCACTTAGATAACAATTTTGAATTAGAGACTTTATTAAAAAAAACAAATAAACACAAAACACTTAAAAAATTTCCTAAATACCTTCTCAAAAATATTAATTTTTTATCAATAAGGCAAGAAAGTCCAAAAGGCTTAGGACATGCAATATATTCAGCTTTAACAGCCTTAGAGGAAGGTGAGCCTTTCGCAGTTTTTCTTCCCGATGAATTTTTATTGCCAAAAGGGAAAGACATAGACTTTAAAAAGATGATGGATAATTATTTAAATTCAGGAAATGGTCAGCTCTTAGTAGAAAAAGTTCCAAAAAAAAATATTACTGATTATGGCGTTGTAAATATTAAAAAATCATCGATTTCGGTTATAAAAAGTAAAGAGGTTATAGATGTCATAGAAAAGCCTTCTTATAATCAAGCTCCTTCAAACCTTAGAATAGTGGGAAGATATATTTTGCCTTATGAAATTATGAATTTTTTATCGAAATTAAAGCCAGGAAAAAATAAGGAAATTCAATTGACAGATGCAATAAATGAACTTTTACTTACTAAAGATTTTAAACTTGAAGCAAATCTTTCAGATTCAAGCATATTTGATTGTGGTTCCTTGAAGGGGTTTCTAGGTGCTAATATTGCATTGGCATCTCAAGATACAAAAATGAAAAAATATTTAAAGGAGATCTTAAACTAGCCCAGGTGGTGGAATTGGTAGACACAAGGGACTTAAAATCCCTCGAAGGCGACTTCGTGCCGGTTCAAGTCCGGCCCTGGGTACCAATTTTTAAAAGTTATGATAAATCAAAAAACAGGCGAAAGAAGTTTTGAAGTAAATTCAGAATTAACACTATCAGAATTATTTGACTTAATTGTTAGAAATAAATTAACTGTACTTATTTCAGTTAGTTTTTTTTCTATTGCGTCTCTAGTCTATGCCTTCTCTTTAGAAGATGTTTATAAAAGTGAAGCTATTCTTGCTTCAGTACCGGAAGATCGAAGTTCTAATAGTCAATTATATGACCTTTCAGAATTTGCAGGATTTAATTTAGGATCTTCAAAACTTAATAAATCAGATCAAGCTTTAGAAATACTTAAGTCTTTAGATTTTTTTGAAGCTTTTGCAACAAAGTATGATGTTTTAGTTCCTTTGATGGCTGCAACTGGTTGGAATAAAGAAAAAAATGAGCTGGTTTTTACAAAAAATTTTGAAAAAAAGATTTACTCTACGCAAGAAGCTCATAAAGTATTTTTAAATAAATTGAATATTTCTCCAGACAGCAAAGGAATAATAAAGATCTCGTTGGAACATTTCTCTCCATTTGTTGCTCAAAATTGGCTTGAGAGATTAATTTTTGAAATTAATTCAACTATTAAGGAGGAGGACAAATATAAAGCCGAACAATCAATTAGTTTTTTGAAAGAAGAAATCAGCAAAACAGATTTCATTGGAATTAAGAGTGCACTTAATAATCTAATCGAAAAACAAATAGAAACTGTCATGTTGGCTAACACAACTCCAGACTATGTCTTCACAACTCTTTCAAAACCCTTTTCACCAGAAAAAAAATATCTTCCAAATAGGTTATTAATTCTCTCAATGGGATTTATTTTTGGTTTTAGTATCTCTTTTCTTTATATTTTTTTAAGGTTTCATTTAGTAAAATTTAAATAAAATAATTTTTATGAAAGATTTTTTTAAAAAAATAAAACTTTTTGTATATGATTTTGATGGTGTGATGACAGACAACCGGTTTCTTTTGAATTCGTCTGGAGAAGAGCAAGTTTATCTTAATAGGTCAGATGGTTTAGCTATTAAAATGATTTCATCTCTAGGAATCAATCAATTAATTTTGTCTTCTGAAAATAGTGAAATTATTAAAGTAAGAGCAGAAAAACTTAAAATAGATTGTCTATATGGTGTTCAAGAAAAAGAAAAAGTTATAAAAAAAATCTTAACTAAATTTGATGTTAAAGAAGATGAGGTTGGCTACATAGGGAACGATTTGAATGATCTAAAAGCGATGAAAAGTATAGGTTTGAAAATGTGTCCTATTGATGCAGAAAAAAGAATAGTTGACAGTTGCGATATTATTTTTCAAAGGAAAGGCGGACATGGAGTCATTCGAGAATTGTATTCTATGATTACAGGAGATTGATAATGAAAATAGGAAAAAGATTAATTGAACATGATTCTCCTGCCTATGTAATTGCCGAAATAGGATTGAATCATAATGGCGATATGGAACTAGCAAAAAAACTTATAAAGGAAGCTAAAAGATGCGGTGCAGATGCTGTCAAATTTCAGAAAAGATTTCCAGATGAATGTGTCCCAGAAAATAAAAAAGGTGAAATAAGATCGACTCCATGGGGCCAAATGACTTATTTAGAATATAGACATCGAGTTGAATTTAATAAAAAAGAATATGATGAAATTAATGATTTTTGTAAAAAAGAAAATATAGATTGGTTCGTTTCAGTTTGGGATATGTCTTCTATTGATTTCATAGAAAAATATAATCCAATTGCGGTAAAAATACCCTCTGATAAGATGAATGATTATGATTTTTTGAAAAAAGTAAAAAAACTTAAGTGTCCAATAATCATGTCTTCTGGAGGCTCTAATTACAATATTTTAGATGAAGCTATAGATCTTCTTGGCACCGATAACAATGCCTTGCTTCAATGCACGAGTATTTATCCTTGCGAGACAAATGAGCTAAACCTTTCAGTAATAAAAAATTTTGCAGAAAGGTACAAAATTACATCAGGCCTTTCCTCCCATCATACAAGCCCTATTTTCGGGGCGTTTTCCTTGGCCTATGGCTCAAAAATTGTTGAGCAGCATTTTACATTAAATAGAGCTTTTTGGGGTAGTGACCAATCTATGTCTCTTGAACCTAGAGGCTTGGAATTATCAATAAAATATATTAGGGCTTTTGAAGCTTCAAAAGGAACTGGAGTTAAAGAGATATATGAAAAAGAAAAACAAGTCCTCTCCAGAACTGTAGGAAGATAGAAAAATGAAATTTGGAATTATCGGTTTCGGTTTTATGGGAAAAACATTTGTTCATTCTATTAATTGTTTAAAAGATTTTTATAAGGATGTGAAGAAACCTGAAATAATAGGTGTGACTGCTTCATCAAAAAAATCTCTTAAAAAAATAGATCTAGCAAGATATGGAATAAAACATGCATACGACAATATAGAAAGTATGCTTCAGGATGAAACGATAGATTCTGTCTATATTGCATCACCAAATAATTTTCATTTAGAACATATAAAAAAATGTTTATTGAGTCAAAAAAACATTCTTTGTGATAAACCTTTAGTTTCACCTGAAGACGACTCTTCAGATATTCATGATCTAATAAATAAAAATAAGATATTTCAAATGCTTTTTGAATATAGGAATATTCCTGCAATAAGGGAAATGAGAGAAATAATTAAAAAAAATAAGATTGGCAAGATTATTAACTTTAGATTAAGTTACCTTCATAGCGGCTATTTAGACCCTAACAGACCAATGTCTTGGAGGCTTAGAAAAGGAGGCGGGGCTTTTTTTGATTTAGGCCCACATATAATAGATTTAACTAATTTTCTTATAGAAGACATAAAATTGATTCATGGAATTAAAAAAACACATTTTGGTAAAAGACCTATAAAATTTAATGCCCAAAAAAAAGAATCTGTTCATGTAGATGATTTTGCTATGGGAATATGCGAAACAATTTCTGGTATAAATGGATTTATAGAAGTATCAAGGCTATCAATGGGTTCCACAGATGATCTAAATATTCATATTTCTGGAGAAAAAGGTGCATTAAAATGGAACCTCGAAGATTTAGATCATTTTACTTTTTCAACGAATATCGGAGTAAATAAGATACGTTGCCAGAATTCAATTACTCCACTAATTGACTTTCCTCCATCAAAAGTGTCTCAGGGTTGGCTTAGGGCTCATTGTCACAGTGTGTATCAATTTGTAAAACAAGTATCGAATAAAAATTTAAATAAATCTGAAAAAGAATGTATTCCAAATTTTCACGACGGCTACAAGGTTCAAAAGATTCTTTCTTCTTTTAGGCAAATCTAATTATGAAATCTAAGTCATTATTTCTTGATCCCGCACAAAATAAGGCAAGCTTAATTAATCATGATGTTCTTTTAAATAAAAAAGACGTCTTAATTAAATGGCAAGTAAGTTGTGTTTGTGCTTCAGAAAGAAGAAGATTTAATTTAAAAAAATCTCATTCAGATTTTAAAGAATTTATTGCTGGTCATGAATCTGTGGGCACTACTGATGGTAAAAATTTATTTGTTCTTTTGCCTCATTCAAACTGTATTACAAGAAATGAAAAAGTCATATGTCCTAGTTGTGAAGAGGGAAAATATAATCTTTGTAGATGTATGAATCACGCAGGACTTTGCAGTACAGAACCTGGAGGATTATCTGAACTCACATACGTTCCTCAGAAGCAATTATTAAGAATAAAAAATTTAGCGCCAAATCTAGCAGTTTTCACCGAACCTCTTTCTTGTGTTTTAAGATCTTGGAAAAAAGTACAAAGTAGTAAAAAAGATAGGATTGCAATAGTGGGCCTTGGCCCAATTGGATGTCTTCATTATGTCTATTCTTCAATTCTATATCCAGATTCTGAATTTTTTCTGTTTGAAGAAAATCTAGAAAGAATAGAAGCTTTTAAAAAAATATTCAAAGAATCAAATTACACAGTTAATCCTAAAAAATGCGAGGTAGATATTTCTGTAATGGCAAATTCAACTTCAAATGGATTTGAAAAAGCAAAAAAATACGTTAAAAAAAACGGCATACTGATATTGTTTTCTGGATTCAATGATATTTCTTATAAATCTAAAGATTTTTTTCCAGAATACATTCATAGAGAAGAGTTTAATTTTTTTAATGATGAAATTTTTTACTATGGATCAAGCGGCTATACACATGAAGATTTAAACGATTCTGTAGAAACTTTAAAAAATAACCATATTTTTAAAAAGATAATTACTGGAAGTGTTTATGGTTTGGATTCAAAAAAAATTCATAGTCATTATTCAGAAGATGAATTTTTTGATGAGCCTGTTTTAATAAAAGATATTAAGTCAGAATTACCTCATCATATTAAAATCCAGTATTATCCTAACAACACAATTGAAACTTAAAAATATCTGTATTATTCCTGCAAGAGGATCATCTAAAGAAATAAGGTTAAAAAACCTAAAAAAAATCAATAACCGGTCTTTACTTGACATTACTATCGAGCAGGCAGAAAAATCAAAAGTTTTTGATAGAATTTTTGTTTCTACAGAATCTAAAAGGATTTATAACTCCATAAAAAATTTAGATACTCCTTTCATGAGGCCAACAACACTTTCAAAAGATAAAGTCCATGTTTCAAAGGTAATTCTTCACGTTCTGAAAGAGTTTGAAAAAAGGGGTGAAAAATTTGATGTTGTTACCATGTTAATGCCAACCAGTCCTTTGAGGAAAATTACCCATATTAATGATGCTCATAAACTTTTCCTTAAAGAAAGTGCAGATTCTTTGGTAAGTTTGACAAAGTTAAATAAATTAAAAACTAACCTAAGATTTTTGGAAAAAGATTATAAGATGAAATATCTTTTTAAAACTATCTCAAGAAACGTAAGTCGACAATCTCAAAATGAACTTTATGGGGTAAATGGTTCAATATTCATTTCAACCGTTAGATCATTCAAAAAGAATAAAACTTTTCACATAAAAAATTGCATTGGTTTTGAAATGCCTTTTATAGATTCAATTGATATAAATTCAGAAGAAGATCTATATTTAGCAAGGCTAATTTACAATTCTAGAAAAAAAAATGATTGAAGTTAACCGAAAATTTAATGTTGCTCATATAGGAATACACAAAAAAGCTAACTTAAATTCGGGAGATACTCTTTTATTTTCAGTCGTAAAGGATATATTCAACCTTTTTTTTGATAATCAAATAAATTGGATAAACATCCAAGTTTGGGAGGAGTTTGATTACGAAACAATAAAAGAAATAAATAAAACCTGCGATTTTATTGTACTAGGAGGAGGAGGGCTATTTTTGAAAGATCAAGATGGCAGTGATGTTAAAAATAGTGGGTGGCAGTGGAACTGTTCAAAAGAGAATTTAAAAAAAATCACCATACCTTTAATAGTTTTTGCAGTTGGATACAATAGATTTAGGTTTCAGGAGGATTTTGGAAAAGTATTTTCAGATTCCATGGATATTTTAACTGAAAAAAGCAAATTTTTAGGTTTAAGAAATCATGGATCAATAAAAAAAATACGAAATTATTTAAATAATAAAAATAAAAAAAATAATGGAATTGAACTTCAATATTGCCCTACAACATTGATTTCAAAATTTAAAAATCTATCTCCGTCAGTTATCAAGCAAAAAGAATCTAAAAAGAAAATCCTTTCTTTAAATGCAGCCTTTGATAGAAAAGAGATGAGATTTCATTATGCTGATAAAAAATATAAAGAACTTGGCAAGGTAATAAAATTTGCTCAAAATTTAAATTGGGAAATTGTTGTTTGTTCTCATAAAGACTCTGATAAAGAAATAGAAGATTTTTTACAGAAAGAAGAAGTTAGCTTTTCTTCAGTAGATTTAACAAGGTCCTCTCCAAAAGAAATAATAAATTACTATGCAGGAATAGATCTCTCAGTAGGAATGAGAAAGCACTCTCAAATGATTGCGTTTGGTTTGAACAAACCTATATTTTCCTTAATTTCTCATGACGAAGTAGGGTTTTTTCTAAAAGATATCGGTTATGAAGAATATGGCGTGGATATGGGAAAAAGTAATTTTACAGATGCAGTAAAAAAATTTTTATTAAATTTTCATAAAAATGAGAAAAAAATTAAAAAAAATTTATCAGGCGCTCAAAAAAAAATCTGGTCAGAAACAAGTAATAATTTCAATAAAATAAAAGATTTAATAAAAATATAAATTTATTTTAGAATTACATTTATTAAATAACTTTCCCTTTTATCTATAAAAGCACTTACACAAAAATTTACAGAATAATGAATAGTGGTGTAACAAGAAACATTTTGTTAGATAGGTTTCCTATTAATACAGAAAAAGTCGTAAAAACTGATCTGATAAAAAAAGGATTTCATATTCCCTTTTCTGTAATCACTCATACTGAAGTACCTGATGATTCATTCACAGATGAATATCTTGTTGATAGAGATATTGCAAAAGGAAAATTTTTCTCATCAACGCCATGGTTGCTAAGCCAAAAGGATATGGATTTTTTTTCTGAATTTGAAGGCCTAGGGATAGTTCTTATATCTAGGTACAGCTTAGAACAAAAAAATTTTTCTGCAGAAGAAATGTCTCAACATTTTTTTGAGTTAATAAATTTTTGGATTTTTAAACTTAAGGAAGAGAGCATTAATGTATGTTTTTCTCACACAATGCCTCATGAGCCTTCTTCATTTAGCCTCTACTTAGCTTCCAAGTTTTTAAAAATTCCGTACATCTTCATAGATGTTCCGATAATTGCAAATAAATATAGATTTTTAACTTGCTCTTTATCAAATAGAATGATTCTTTTAAATATTGCTAGTAAAGAAAACAATGAACTCATTCTTGATGACCTAAAAGAATACGAACAATCAATAAAGAATCTAACTGATTCGTACATTCCTTTATCCTTGACTTATCCAAAAGTAAATATAACAAATAAGATTCAAAATTTATTAAATAAATCTATTGAAGTATTCAAATTAGACGGTTTTAAAAAAATGTTAGATTATATTTTCTTGAAAAGAATTCCTCTTTTAAGCCCTTTTTTCTTTCCTTTTACCTTTAAAAAAGTATCTGCAAACACCTTTTTTAAAGTGCAAAGAAAATCATGGGCCCATGAGTTAAATGATTTCAATCCATTTAGCTACAAACTTTTTCTTTTAAAGTTAAGAATTAAGATTTTTTTTAAAAAAAGATCCTACAAGAAAAAGGCTCTCAGAAATCTAGATAATTTAAGATTTATATATTTTGCTTCTCCAGCACAACCAGAAGCAACATCATTGCCGATCGCATTAAATGGACGAAATGTTGTTTTAGCCTTAAAAAAACTTAGAGAAGTTTTTCCAAATGATATAAAGATTCTCTATAAAGAAAATCCAATGATGTTTTCGACGAGAAACCCGTATATAACAGGAGCTAGTTGGACTAACGAAGATTACTATGAAGAAATACTTAAAATTAAAAATCTTTCTTTAGTAGATACAGACCTAGACACTTTCAAGCTAATTGATAAATCAATAGGAGTTGCCAGTATAAATGGAACAATTTCAGTTGAAGCAATTATTAGAGGAAAAAATGCCATTACATTCGGGAACAATTGGTATGATAATCTAGATGGTATATTTCCTGAAAAGAAAAAAAATATCTCAGATGCTTTATACGCTATGTTGAATAATGAAGTTCCTAGTTATAACTTTGAATCTTTGAATTTTAACTCTGATCTTTTGGTATCATTTTCAAAAAGAATATTTATAGAGTTTGAAGAAAAGTCCGTAAAAAAACTATCTACAAAATTTCTAAATGCTTTAGAGGTTTTTTCATCGTTAAGTGACGAAAAATGGAAGGTTTAAAAAAACTACTAAAGAAAATAAGGTTTTTTTCTTATGATCGTTATGTTCCTTATATTTATAAATCTCCATTCAGATTTCTTGATAAAATTTATATTTACAGATTTTTTAGGATAAATTTTTGGAATTTTATTTTTTCAAGAATACCTGAATTTTCACCTTATTACAGAGAAATTCAAAATGAAAAATATCCAAATGTAATAAAGAATATTTATAAAAACGGTTATTCTTTAGAAAATGAATTTTGCCAGGACATCTCAAAAGAAGATTTAAATCTTTTAAGGAAAAGTGCTTATGATGCCTTTTCTTCAAAACATGGATTTGGACAAGTTGAAGTATTAGGTAAAGTAAAAGATAAAATATGTGAGGATTTAGAAAAGTATTCCTTTCATTTCTTTCCAAAAAAATATTTACAAAAAAATCCACCTAAAGTGTATGCAAGGTTAGATATCTCAAAAAATGGAATTGATCCCTCGCCAAAAACAGCCAACTGGCACGTAGATAGATTTATTCCAACTTTAAATGCTATTTGGTTCCCTTTTGGATGTGATTGGGGTGCATTCGAAAAGGAAGTTGGTAATCCTAAGATAACCTCAAGAGAGAAAAATTTATATTTAAATAATCTTTATGAACACGATAAGGTAAATACCTTTTATAAAGATTTTGGAAGAGAAACCAAAAAATTTGAAAATTCTAACAATTTTTTAATTATTGGTACTCATCACTTACAACACAGAAGAACTCCAATTACCACTCCGGGAGAGAGATTCGCTATTTTTATAGACTTCTATAACTGTATCTCTTCATATGAATTAATAATGAAAGGTATAAAAAGTGTTTAAAAAATTTATAAAATTTATTTTCTCTTATCTCAAAATTTACATAAAAAAAATCAGATTTTCAAATTACCTTGAAGTAAGTTTTTTTTTCTATAAGACAAAAGAAAAAAAAGAATTAATTTCTTCATTTAATATTTTTGATAGAAAGGTTTATTTTCAGGTCAATGATTCAAAGGGAAATTTTGCGCATCTGGGGCAGGAGGATTTATCCAGAATCGCATTCATAAAATCTCATCTTAAAGATATCAAAAATAATATAGATGTGTATGACCTAGGTTCTAATTATGGGACTTATTCAATAGTCATAGATAATTGTGATAATTTTATTCTTGTTGAACCTAATCCGTTTTGTTGCTTTTGTTTGGAAAAAACCTTTAAGGACAAAAACTTCAAAATTATCCAAAAATCTCTGGGTGTAAGTTTATGTGACACAAACTTAACAATTATGCCAAGGGCTTCAGGCGGTTCAAGTCTTAAACAAAATTTTGTTTCGAATGAAAAGCATCACGAAAAATTTATTTTGAAAACGGAAACTATATCTATCAATGAGCTTTTGGATTTTAAAAATACAGAAAATTCACAATTTTTTATGAAATTAGATATTGAAGGAATGGATATTGAAGTTATAGAAAGCTTTTCTCAAGATAAGTGGCTTTCAAATTATGATAAAGGAAAAATCATGTTAGAAATTCATAAAGGACAGGACTTAGACATATTAGTTAGAAAGTTCGGAGACAGGAAATGCATATCAATGGATAACATTAATTTTAAGGGAGAAATTTCTTCAAAAAAATACTTAAAAAATTCTCGACCTGAAGAAGTTTATGATATTGAAAATCTCACTGTAAAAGATCAATGTCAAAAGTATAAAAATGATTCATCTTTCAAGTACGGAGATTTATTAATTACTTTAGAGGAAAAATTATGAAAGCAGTTATTTTAGCAGGAGGATTGGGCACTAGGCTGTCAGAAGAAACTTCTATTATTCCAAAGCCTATGGTTGAGATAGATGGAAAACCAATCTTATGGCATTTAATGAAAAATTTGTATTCTCAAGGAATTAAAGAATTCATAATTTGCTGCGGTTACAAAGGATTAAAAATTAAAGAATTTTTTTTAAATTATGGCCTTCACAGCTCAGACATTGTTTATGATGGCAAAACTCAAAAAATAGAAATATTGAAGACAGATAATGAAGATTGGAAGATTATTTGTGCTGATACTGGTTTAAATACAATGACCGGAGGTAGATTAAAAAAAAATAGAGAATTATTTATCTGATGATGAACCTTTTTTTATGACTTATGGAGACGGACTATCAAATATTGACATTAATGAACTTCTAAATTTCCATAAAAAAAATTCCGTTTTAGCTACTTTAACTTCTGTTGTGCCGCCAGGTAGATTTGGAAGTTTAAAAATTGAGAATGATAAGGTCTCAAAATTTATTGAGAAACCCGAGGGAGATGGCTCTTTTGTAAATGGTGGTTTTTTCATTTTAGAAAAAAAAGTTCTTTCATTAATTAAAGGGGATGAAACTGTTTGGGAGGAGTATCCATTAGAAAATTTAGCAAAAAGTGGTCAATTAAATGCTTTTTTGCATAAAGGTTTTTGGCAACCAATGGACACTCTTAGAGATCTGAATTATTTAAAAATGCTTATAAAAGAAAACAAAGCGCCTTGGGTAAATTGGTAGTGAATATAAATAAACTTGAAGATCTATCTTGGTATAAAGATAAACGGATACTCGTCACTGGTTTAACTGGATTTAAGGGTTCCTGGCTAGCATTTGTTTTAAATGAACTAGGGGCAAACATAAAGGGTATTTCTTTAGAGCCAAAAACAAAACCCAGTTTATTTAATGAGTTTAAAGGAGAAGGTTTTTTAGATAATGATTTCATGAATATATGTAATTATGAAAAATTCTATAAATCTTTAATCGACTTTAAACCTGATGTTATCTTCCACTTAGCCGCACAAGCTTTGGTTTTAGAGGCAGCTAAAAATCCGGTAGAGACTTACCAGAGTAACATTATGGGAACAGTCAATCTTCTCGAAGTTTGTAATAGTTTGCCATCCTTAAAAAGTTTGATACTTGTTACTACAGACAAAGTTTACAAAGATAGCAAAAAACTAATCAAATTTTCTGAGAATGACGAACTTGGCGGTAATGAGCCTTATAGCATAAGTAAAGTATGCGCTGAGTTGATAATAAAAGATTTCCACTTTAATAATCGTTTAAATGATACCAGCAGTTTTGGGATAACTGTCTTAAGAGCTGGAAATGTAATAGGGGGAGGTGATTGGTCTGCAAACAGATTAATACCTGACATTTTTAAAGCTTGGTCTAAAAAAGAAAGCTTAATCATTCGAAATCCTAACCATATTAGACCTTGGCAGCATGTTTTAGAAACAACGTTTGCCTACTTGAAATCAGGAATTTACGCAGCACTGCATAAAGATAAAGAGGTTTTTAATATAGGTCCAAATGATGAAGCACAAATTTCAGTGCAAGATATCTTAGAATATGCAAAATCGAAAATAAATCTCAAAAAAATTTCTTATGAAGAAAGTGAAAATATAGAAACAGAACTTTTAGCGTTAGATAATACAAAGATTAAAAACAAAGTTGACATTAAACCTGTTTTAGGAATTTATGATACCTTAGACTTTACTTTTGAATGGTATTTAAATTTTTATTCTAAAAAAAATCCTTACGATCTTTGTTTAAGGGACTTAAAAAAATATTTAAAGTTACTATAGATTTGAAAATTCAAGAAAATTTATTCTACAAAATTGATGACGTAAAAATTTTTACCTCATCTAATTTTTCTGATGAAAGGGGGTCTCTTAAAAAATTTTATTCAAGTGATATTTTTAATGAACTTACAGAGCCTATAAAACAAATTAATTTTGTTTCAAATAATAAGATCGGACAAATAAGAGGGATGCATTATCAATCGGAGAAATATAATGAAGCAAAATTCGTTATCTGTCTTAAGGGATCATTATGCGATGCTTTTGTGGATATGAGAAAAAATAGTAAAACTTATCTCTCTTACGATTTTCACATTCTTAAAGGCGAAGCTGATGAGATTCTTTACCTTCCTCCAGGTATAGCTCATGGATATCAAACACTTTCAGAGGAAACAGAGATACTTTACTTGCATACAGATATTTATAGATCTGAAGACCAGCAAGGAATAAATCCTTTTGATCCACTTATTAATATCCAATGGCCCTTGGAGTGTTCACAGATATCTGAAAAAGATAAAAACCTACCTTTACTAAAAAAGTAAATGACTTCTTGCAAACTCTGTAAAAATGACACCCTTGAAGTTTTTGACTTGGGATTCTCTCCACCTTCAAACTCACTTTTAGATGAATTTCAGCTTAATCAAGTAGAAAATACGTTTCCTCTCAAGTTACAGTTTTGTAACAGTTGTAAACTTTGCCAACTTTTAGATTTGAATTATGATTTGAAACTTTTTCAAAAAGACTATCCGTATCTATCGAGCATGTCGGAAACCTTTTTGGATCATGCCTCCAAGTATTCAAAAGATGTTATTAAAAGATTTAATCTAGATGAAAATGATTTTGTTATAGAAGTTGCAAGTAATGATGGCTATCTTTTAAAAAATTTTCAAGAAAAAGGCATTCCTGCTCTTGGAATTGAGCCCACAGAAATAGCAGCAAATTTATCAAAAAAAATTGGTATAAAAGTTGAGAAGAAATTTTTGACTGAAGCTTCATCAAAAGAAATAACTAAAAAATATGGTAAGGCTAAACTAGTCATTGCAAATAACGTTTTAGCACATGTACCAAATTTGATAGATTTCAGGAATGGCATTTTAAATTTAATAAATAACAATGGAATTTGTACAATAGAAGTTCCTCACATTATGGAACTGATTAAAGAAGGGACATTTGATACAATCTATCACGAACATTATTATTATTTCTCTCTAATTTCACTTATAAATTTGTTTAAAGAAACAGGTTTTGAAATCTTTGATGTTGAAAAAATTAAAACACACGGCGGAAGTTTAAGAATTTTCGTTTCAAAAAAAGGCAATTTCCAAGTAAATAGTTCTGTAAAAAAAATTATTAGTTTGGAAAATAAAAATAACATGAAAGATGTTAAAAGCTATAAAAAAATAAAATCTAAGGCATTTAAATGTAGGCAAAATTTATTAGAATTTTTAATTAATGCTAAGAAAACAAAAAAAAATGTTTATTGTTATGGAGCTGCAGCTAAAGGAAACACTTTGCTGAATTTTTCAAAAGTTGACAGTTATCTTATTAAAGGAATTTTTGATAAATCGCCCCCAAAAAAAGGAAAGTTCTGTCCGGGTAGTCATATACCTATTTTAGATGAAAAAAATATTGAAGATTTTGATATAGATTTTATGATTCTTATACCATGGAATATAAAAAAAGAATTATATGATTTTTTAAAACCAAGAATCCCAAGTTGTAAATTCTATACAGTAGTACCAACCTTAAAAGAATTAAAATGATTTTTTATACGAAACCTTCTATAACTTCTTTGGAATCAAAGTATGTTAATGATGCTATAGACAATGGCTGGGGAGAGAATTGTTATGAGTATATTGAAAAATTTGAGAAGGATTTTTCAAAATACACAGGGCGCAAATATGCAATAGCAACCTCAAGTTGTACTGGAGCTCTTACTTTGGGAATATCATCTATAAAATGGAAGCAAAATGATGAGGTGATAATGGCTGATACAAATTGGGTAGCTACTATTTCTCCATTTGTTCATGCAGGTATCAAAGTTGTTTTGGCAGATATTGATCCGGAAAGTTGGTGCATATCAGTAGAATCTTTAAAAAGTAAAATCACCAAGAATACAAAAGCCCTAGTCTTAACTCATATTTACGGAAATATTTCAAATGTCAGTGAGATTGAAGAAATATGCAAAGAAAATAACATCCTACTTATTGAAGATGCCGCAGAAGCAATTGGAGGCTCTTGGAAAGAAAAACAAGCAGGATCAATAGGTTTATTTTCTACATTTTCATTCCATGGTACGAAAACAATTACTTGCGGAGAGGGCGGCATGATTCTTACTGATGATAAAGAACTCTACGAAAAAATTGCTTGTTTAAATAATCATGGAAGAAGAATTGGAGAAAAAAGGCAATTTTATTCTCAAGATGTTGGATTTAAATTTAAAATGTCTAATGTTCAAGCAGCCATAGGCTGCGCCCAATTAGAGAGAATAGATGAACTAACTAAAAGAAAATATGAAATATACAAAACTTATCTAAATCATCTTGACACGCATTCATTAAATATTAATCCAGTATCTAAACATGGAAGGAATGCTTATTGGATGATAAATATAGTTTTTCCAACTGAAATTAATTTTCAGAAAGTCGCTAGTGAATTTAAAAAGATAAAAGCTGATGTCAGACCTTTTTTTTGGCCCCTCAGTTGGTTACCCCCTTATAAAGCTTTGGATAGTAAAGACTTGATTCAATCGAAAGAAATATTTAAACGTTCAATTAATCTTCCAACTTATCATGAAATAAGTGAATCTCAAATAAAGGATGTTTCTAATGTAATTAATTCTTTTGAAATGTGAACAGCTTTTTTTCAACTCTTAAGATAATATTTGAATTTCTAATTCATCATAAGAAAAATTTACTCTTTACAATTCTTTTTTTTCAAATTTTAACGTCTATTCTAGACTTAGCTATGATAGGAATAATTTTTATAGTAATTCCTGAAATTATATTTGATTCAACCGAGATAAGTTTTACAGATTATTTTCCTTTTTTGGAAAAATCTGAATTTATTATCCTATCTGCATCTATTGTCATAATCGCATACCTCATGAGAATCTTTGTTTCTTTTTTAATTAAAGAGATTACTGCTAGCACTGGAATATTAATATCCAGATATGTATTTACTTCTTATTTTACAAGGCCATACAGTTATTTTTTGCAAACAAATAGTAGTGAGTTATTGGGAGCCATATCTTTTAAAATAAATGCCACGCTTTTCGGAGGAGTAACTCCAGCATTTAAAATAATAGTCTCCTTAATAAATTTCTTTTTTATACTATTTGCTTTAGTAATTTTAAGTTCAGAAATAGTTGCTTACTCAATAATATGGTTCGTTCTAATTTTTCTGGTTCTTTTTTTCTTTATAAGAAAATTTACATATAAGATAAGTTTAAAAACAGCAGCAAGTTCTAATTCTTCTTTAAAAATAATTCAAGAAGCAATCCTAAGCATGAGATCCATTATATTGAATGACTCACTAAGCTTATATTCTAGAGAATATGATAATGAAAATAAGATTTTAAGAACAGAGCAAGCTAGAGGAGTTCATGTCTCTACTACGAGCCAGGTGATTTTAGAAGCTTCAATCTTTTTACCTATTCTTCTGCTTTTATTTTATTTTTGGAATTTAGATGACAATATTATTTCTAAAAACTCTGCTTTAATCTCTGCGTTCATATTTGGTGTTATTAGGCTTCTTCCCAATATCATTTTTATTCAAGGGTCTTTTACCAATATTTCTGCAAATGAGCAGCCTATTAAAGATGTTTATGATTTTTGGAAGTCTTATAGGGAAAAAACTCTCAAAGAAGAAAAATACGAAAACTTCACTTCAATTTCATTTCAAGATTTAAACTTTAGTTTCAACAAAAAGAAAATATTTTCTAAATTAAATGTTAGTTTCTCAAAGGGAGAAAAAATACTAGTCACAGGCCCAACAGGAATTGGTAAAAGTACTTTTTTAGATATTTTTAGTGGGTTACTTCAATCCGATGAAGGAAAAATTTTATTAAGTTTTGATCACAAAGAATTCCTTTTAGAAAGTTCATGGAAGAGCCAAATTTCTTATCTCTCTCAACAGGGTTTTTTAAGAGATGATTCAGTAATAAATAATTTATTTGAATTTTCACCGGACTATTGGTTAGCTAAAAATTCAAATAAAAATCTTGAAGATTTCTATCACAAAGCTAAAGAAAAATTAAGCTTTGTTGAATTACTTGACGAGCTATCTTCCCCAGAAGAAGAAATCTTTGATTACAGAATTGGAGAAAGAGGAAGTAAGCTTTCCGGGGGACAAAAACAAAGGCTTCTACTTGCGCAGTCGTTGGTAAAAAATAAAAGTATAATAATTCTCGATGAGGGTCTTAATGCATTGAATGAAGACTTAGAATCAAAGATTTTAAATAAACTTATAAATATGAAAGAGCTAACTCTTTTGTACGTATCCCACAGGAATACAAAATACAAAGGATTTAACTCTCAACTCAAATTTGAAGTAAATCCTGAAGGTGGAGCTTTTGCAAGCAAAGAAAAATTTCAATGAGGAAATAGGGATAGGAATTCCTCTTTTCAATGGATCCGAGTATATTGAGGAAACAATAAAAAGTATCCAATTACAAACGCATAAAAATTTTAAAATTTTTATTTCAGATAACTGTTCAACAGATAATTCATGGGAAATTTTAAGTAAATTGTCTATGGACGATAATAGAATTCATCTCTTCAGGCAGTCTTCTCCAATAAATGTTTATAAAAATTACGAATTTGTAAGAGATTATTTCTCAAATTCTTTTTTTATGTGGCATGCATCAGATGATGCTATTGAACCAAAATTTATTGAAAAATTGCTAGTCATTCTTAAACGACATCCAGAAATAGCTTGTGTTGCAAGTGATGTCAAGAGAATAGATGCGCAAGGAAATTACATTGATACAATATCTTTAAATGAAAATAGATATAGCGAATCAAAAATAAATTTGAATCAAATACAGAAACATTTTTTTAAAAATCCAACTACAAATACTCACTTTAGTATCTATGGTTTATTTAGGATGAAGTTCTTAAAAAAAGTCTCCATGAATTTGAATGGAAAAATAAGATTTAATAGTGGCTCAGAAATTCCTCAACTTGCCCAAGTTGCCTTAGAAGGGAGAATTTATTCTATAAATGATGCTCTAAAACTTTATAGAGTTCATGATGATTCCTTATTTAATCAAGAAAGAAATAATGCCACATTGCAAGAAAGACTTTTAAATTATTTAAATATTTCAAATTGTTTATTAGGTATTATTTTTAGGTCAAGTGAAAAGTTTTCTTTAAAAATAAATTTATGTTTAACTGTTATTTACTCATTCGGAAGGTCTTTTTTAAAAAAATTGTTTTAAAGTAAATTGAAAGAAATAATTAAAAATATTCTATATTTTTTTAAATATAGTTTATCCAGACTTAACCCAGTTTCCTCTCAAGAGTTCTCTTTCTATAAAACTTGTAAATTTTTAGAGATTGAGAATATTTTAGACATTGGCGCTAGTTCGGGAAACTTTGCAAAAAAAATGTTTATATTTGGTTTTAAAGGCATTGTCTTCAGCTTCGAGCCAATTCCATCTTCTTATCAGCAATTGATTAAAAAAAATAAAAAATCTAACGATAATTGGCAATTTTTTAACTATGCATTGGGGGATAAAAATGAGAAAAAAAAATTATTCGTTTCTAAGAACTTAGATTCTTCCTCTTTTTTAGAAATGCAGTCAATGCATGAGGAGTCTGAGCCAAATTCAAAATATGTAGACTCATTATTAATTGATGTAGTGAAAGGAAAAGAATTTTGCTCAAAATTAGATATTAACTTTGAAAAGACTTCTGTAAAAATTGATGTGCAGGGTTTTGAAAAAAATGTTTTGGATGGTTTCGAAGATTTAATCGGTGTCTTTCCCTTAATTTCATTAGAAGTTTCTACAATTGAATTATATTCAAACCAAATTTTGGAAGATCAAATAAGGGAATACATGACGAATAAAGGATATACAATGATTGCTTCTCACCCTTGCCTTGCGGATGATTCTGGAGCTATCATCCAATATAATCAGACATTCTTAAAAAAAACTAACTAAGTGAAAAAAGTATTATCTTTTTTTCTCTTCTTTCCTTCTATAACTTTTGGATTGTCTTCAGTAGAAATTTTTCCATGGGGAGTAATTTACGCATTTACACAATTACCAAGGATACATAAGATAACTTTATTCATAGGATTTATTTTAATTATTTCATCAGTGATAACGGGAATAGCCTATTCAGGTATTTATATGTTCGAATCCTTTAGAACATCCTTAGCCTATCTAAATGTTTTAATTCCTTTTTTGATAATATTGAACAGCTCAGAGGAAACATTTCTTTTTTTAGCAAAAATAATAAGGATTGTTTTATTCACTTTAATATCTGTAGGATTGATACAGCTTTTAGTTGGTAATGAAAATTTTGGGTATTTTTTAAGTTTTTTTATTCCAAGAGCTGAGGGAGGAGTTTTTGGAGGCGGCAGGGGCGTAAGCCTTCTTTCTAGTGAACCACCTCGAGCTGCAATAGAATTACTATTTTTGTATGCTTCATATAGAATATTTCTCCAAGACTCCGGATCATCGGTATCAAAATTATTAATTTACGATCTATTAATCATTTTTTTTATATTATTAATTGTTGGATCTGCTGTGGGGACAGTTGTATCTCTCGTTTACATAATCGCTTTATACAGATTTAAAGCTCTTCTTCCATTCTTAATTATAGGAACAATTTTCTATTATTATTTTCTAGATACAGATATAAGAGCTATCAGTGTTTTTTACAATATTTTTCAATTTGTTACATATGATGAGATCTTTCAACAAATAAGTAATTCATCAGGCTTTAGAGTAATTTCTGTTATGAGTGCTTATGAATATGCAATACAAAATCCTTTTGGAGGAGGTATTGGTTCCTGGCCTGCAACTTCTATTGAAGCTTTAAATGCTTCTGGAGTCTCACCAGATAGTCTAGATTATTTTCAATATGGTTATGGTGGAGAATTTATTCCCCTTAGACCTTCGTCCTTCATGGCAAATATTGCTCTGGATGTCGGTTTAGTAGGTATTTTAATTGTAACTGGATTTATTTTTTATAGTATTAGAAATATTATTTTAAATAAAAAATATTTTCCATTCGTTGTACTGTTTTTATTTTCTATTTATATCGTTGGCGCTGCAGGAAACCCAGTGCCATGGGTGACATTAGCAGTTTTGATTAGGTATTCAGCTTACAATAATCACTTAGTTTCACAAAATGCATAAAAAACTTTCTATAGTTACTATCTTTTATGATGATGGAAGAGATGACCTGATTAAAACTTACCAAAGTATAGTGAGCCAATCTTCTCAAAACTATGAATTGATAATCGTAGCATCTAATGTTTCAGATACAGACTGCTTCAAATCAAATTTTAAAAATGAAAAAGTTTTTTTTATATTGAATGAAGATACCTCTTTATATAATGCAATGAATCTTGGTCTTAATGCAGCTAAAGGTAATTTGGTATTGTTTTTAAATGCAGGAGACCTTTTTTATGATAATGGTTCTATACAAAAAATCTTATCAAATGATGACCCGAATAAATGCCAAATATTTAAATGTAATCAAATTTTTATGGAAGCTTCTTACACAAGACCCAATTCATTTAAAAATATAAATTCTTTATTCAATGTTGCACCACATCAGTCTTTCATAGCCCCTCTTCCTCAAGCTAAAAACTTTTTATTCGATGAATCCAAATACATTGTTTCTGATTATCTTTGGATGAAAGAACTTATCAAAGCACATGGGTTTAAGTATTATGATGATGTTATATCTTGTTTTTCTTTGGGAGGAATTTCAAGCAAACCGAACATTAAGTCTGTTTATTATTGGTATAAAGATCTGGGTTTTTTTGCTGGAGTTCGTGAATTATTTAAAATGATAATTTATAATTCAATTGGGCCTAATATGTATTATCGTTTATCTTTTTCTTCAAAAAGTTTCATTTTTAAATTTAAGGATAAAGTTTGAAAGTTAAAATAATCGAGCTTTTGAAGCTCCTTGTTTATAAATATACGTCTTTTGGAGACGCTTCATATAGTTACAATTTAGAGCCTTCGCAGTTAGCTAAAATCATAAATATTCTTGATCTTAAACTTTCTTCAGGAGAAGAATTTAATTTAATGGAAATAGGTCTAGCCAGAGGGATGACCACAAGATTTATATGTGAACACCTTACTCTCAATAATTTCAAAGGAAAATACTATTGTATAGATACCTTTTCTTCTTTTGTTCAATCTGATTTAGATTATGAAATTTTAAAAAGAGGAAAGAAATCAAAAGACTTAATAGGTTTTAACTACATAAGTTTTAATAAGTGGAAAAAAACCTTTGAAGATTTTTCGTTTATTCAACCAATACAAGCAGATATTTCAACAATAGACTTTTCTGATTTTAAAAATATAGGTTTTTGTCTCTCTGACGTAGATCTCTATAAACCCACTAAATATATCCTTGAAAACCTAAGAAAAGCTTCATCGCAAGAAGCATATTTAATGGTTGACGATGTTCGAGATGAAGGGCCCTGGGATGGAGCTTTTCAAGCATATAAAGAATTTACGAATAATACTGATGTCTCCCATGAGCTTGTTGGCTCAAAATCCGGATTAATTAAATTTTCTAAAAATTAATGCTTTTTTTTTCAGTTATTCTTCCTTTTTATAATTCTCAGAAATATATTGAAGAATCATTAAATTCTATTGTCAATCAAACTTATAGCGACTTTGAGGTAATTCTTATTGATGATTTTTCTTCAGATAAATCTTCCTTTATTAGTCAATCATTTTGCAATTTAGATTCCAGATTTAAGTTAATATCTTTAAAAAAAAATTATGGTGCTTTTTTCGCAAGAAATGTAGGTATTGAAGAAGCAAAAGGTGAATATATTTGTTTTTGTGACTCAGATGATCTTTGGATTCCAAAAAAATTAGAAATTCAAAAAGAAATATTGACAAATAAAAAAGTTGACATATGTTCAGGAGGTCTGCAAAAAATAGACTCTCAAGGAAACTACATAGGAAGGCCTATAATTTTCGATCAAAACAAGCCTAATATTGATTCGCTAAAAAAAACAAACTCAATTTCTTTATCTACGGCAGCAGTTAGAGCATGTTTGCTAAAAAACAATAATTTTCCAAATTATAAAATTCATGAAGATTATGCATTATGGCTTAGGCTAGCATACAAAGGAGCCAATTTCCTTTGTATCAAAGAGAAATTAATTGACTATAGAGTGCATGAAAATTCAATTTCTTCTAACAAAATTAAGTCGGCAATTGCTCAATGGAATATTCTTTCAGCAGAAACGAATGATTCTTTCTTAGCAAGAATTAAATATTTTTTTTATTATTTTTCACAAGGAGTTATCAAGAAATTTAAATGAGCTTGGATGTTATTTTAATTGGAGGAAGTGGCTTTATAGGAAGCTCCATTTGTCGAAGACTGCAGAAAAATTCTTTGTCTTTTAAAATATTAGACAAAAAAAAATCACTTGATTTTTCAAATGAAACAATTTTATGTGACATTTCAAAACATAATAACTTACGAGAATCTTTACAGCCTTGTAAAACTCTAATAAATCTAGCAGCAGTTCACTCAGATGATGCAAGTTGGGAGGAATATCACGAGACTAATATTAAAGGCATTGAAAACATAATCTCTCTTGCAGAGTTTCACGAAATAAATAACATTATTTTCTTTAGCAGCGTTGCAGTTTACGGACTCAACAATATTAACACTAATGAAGAAAGTCTAGTTGCTCCATTTAATTTTTATGGTACTTCAAAACTTGAGGGAGAAAAATTACTTTCAAAATGGAAATCCTCAAAAAAAGATAGGAATTTGCAAATCATTAGGCCAACTGCAGTTTTTGGCCCTGGCAATAAAGGAAATGTAAACAGGCTAATAGAATCTATAGTAAAAAACAAATTTTTAATGATTGGCTCAGGAAGTAATAAAAAATCGTTAGCTTACGTAGAAAATATATCTCATTTCACACTTAGCATACTTTTTTCTACTTCTTCTTCAATTTATAACTATATTGATAAGCCTGACTTTACTATGAAAGAGTTGGTGACTTTCATAAGTTTAAAACTTAATAAAAAAATTTTGAATTTCTCGATGCCTTATTTTATTGGTTTAGGATTTGGTTACTTAATAGATTTAATTTCTTATTTATCAAACAAAAAATTTTCGTTGAGCTCTATAAGAGTTAAAAAATTTTGCTCTAATTCAATTTTTGAAAGTAACTATATTGGAAAAAAATATAATCCTCCTTATACAATAAAAGAAGGATTATATAAAACAATTGAAGCAGATTTTAGTGAAGAATCATAAGTATGAATAAAACGGAAATTCTATTTATTAATCATGCTAGCTGTCTGATCTCATATAAAGATATATCTATCTTATCTGACCCATGGTATGAAGGAAGCTCATTCAATGATGGTTGGAACCTTCTCTTTGAAAATGATGATAAAGATATAAGAAGTATTTTATCAAGAACAAATTATATTTGGATCTCTCATGAACATCCAGATCATTTTTCAATTCCTTTTTTCAAAAAATATAAGGATTTTTTAAAAGAGAACAAAATAAAGATCTTATTTCAAAAGACAAAAGATAAAAGAGTACTTTCTTTTATTTCCTCCTTAAACTTGTGTTTTATAGAACTTGATCCTTCGCAGGAATTTAAATTAGATAATTTGATATCGATTAAGTGCTTTAAAGAGGGCTTTTATGATTCTTCACTGTATATTGAAACTCCTGATATGAATATTTTAAATCTTAATGATTGTGAAATAAGATCTTCAAATGAAGCAAAAAAAATTAGAGATAACTGTGAGAATATTGATGTAATGTTAACCCAATTTAGTTATGCGGCATGGAAAGGGGGAAGAAATAATATAGAGTGGAGGAAAAAAGCTGCTAAAGAAAAACTAAAAACCATTTCTTTTCAAGCAAAATACTTTTCTCCAAAGTTTATTATTCCATTTGCAAGCTTTTTTTATTTTTCAAATAAAGATAATTTCTACCTCAATGATTCTTCCAACTCACCAGAGAATGTAATATCAAACGGTGATTATGGGCTTTCAAGGGTTATTGTTATGAAACCCAATGATATTTTTGATGGTAAAGAAAATGTTTCGCTTACAAAGAATGCTATTGAATTCTGGAATAAAAGATTAAAAATTCAAAAAAATAATAATATTATTTTAAATAATTTTAATTCATATTCTTTTGACGACCTTAACGTTTCATTCAAAAAATTTATAGATCGCATCCAGCAAAAAAATAACATTTTTTTAATGAAAATTGTTAAAACTCTTTTGCCTTTTAATTTTTTTCAGCCAATAGTTTTTCATTTAAATGATATAGACGAATTAGTTGAGGCAGATATTTTAAATAAAACATTAATGAAAACATCTAAAAATCCTGATATTTCCCTGCATACAAATTCGTTGATGTTTATTTTTAAAAATTCATTTGGTTTTGATACTCTTACGGTAAACGGTTGTTTTGAAGAAAAAAAGAAGGGGGCATTCCTTAAATTCTCTAAAAGCTTTGCCTTGGAAAATTTAAATAACTTAGGTATAAACTTTTCTTTATTGCTAATAATTAACTTTAGGATCTACACTTACTTTTTTAGAAGCCTATCAAAGGTTTCTAAAAATCTGTGAGAATTGAAGAGGTATTATTTCTTTAATATTTACGATAATTTAAGACAAAATCATTATAAGTTTTTTCGAGTCCATCATCTAAGGTTATTTTAGGTTTCCATCCTAGATCATTTAGTTTTTTCGAACTTAGCAATTTTCTTCTTACTCCATCAGGTTTAGATTTATCAAGAACTATGCATCCTGGAAAACCAACTATCTCTTTAATTTTCTTTGCAAGTTCTAGTATAGAAATTTCATAACCATTTCCTAAATTTATGTGATTATCGTCAGAGTATTCTTTAAATAAAAAAACTATTCCGTCGGCGCAATCATCGACATACATAAATTCTCTCAATGGTTTACCTGATCCCCATATTACTACTTCTTTTTTTTTCTCTAAATTTGCAATATGCATTTTTTTAATTAGAGCGGGTATAACATGACTACCATTTAAATCATAATTATCATTGGGCCCATACAAATTTGTTGGCATAACTGATATGAAATTTGATCCAAATTGCTTTCTGTAAGCTTGACATAATTTGATTCCTGCGATTTTTGCTATTGCGTACCACTCATTACTTTCCTCAAGGGGCCCCGACAATAATGATTCTTCTTTAATAGGTTGTTGAGAAAATTTAGGATAAATACATGAAGAGCCTAAAAAGAGAAGTTTTTCAACTCCTGTTCTATGTGAACTTTTTATAATATTTGTTTGAATTAGTAAATTTTCTTGGAGAAACTCAACCGGAAATGAAGCATTGGCAAGTATTCCTCCAACTCTAGCTGCACATATTATTACCCCATCAGGTTTATTTTTTTCAAACCAATTTTCAGTTTCTTTTTCATCAGTAAAATTACATTTTTTTTTATCAACCTTCAGAATTTCGCAGTTTTCTAAAATAAGTCTTTTAGATACTGCTTTTCCTACCATTCCATTATGACCAGCTATAAAAATTTTTTTATTTTTAAGATGATAATCCATCAGAGTTCTTTCAAAATAAAATCATTTTTATTGAGTTTTGCATTGTGTAAAGCAACATTTACCATTTCTTTAACTATCTGTTCTAAATTAATTTTAGCTTCCCATCCCAAAATATTTTTTGCTTTAGAAGAATCTCCAATTAGATGATCTACTTCAGTTGGTCTAAAATATCTTGGATCAATCCTAACTAAAACTTTTTTTGTATTTTTATCCTTCCCAACTTCATTTAATCCAATTCCTTCCCAAACAATATTTTTACCAACTTCTTTAAATGCAAGCTCGACAAACTTTCTTACCGTTTCAGCCCGTCCAGTAGCAATAACAAAGTCATCAGGCGTTTTATTTTGTACAATTTTCCACATTGCATATGCATAGTCTTTTGCATGACCCCAGTCTCTTACAGAATCAAGATTCCCCAGATACAAACATTTTTGGTTACCTATTTCAATATTAGCAACCGCGAGGGCAATTTTTTGAGTTACAAAAGTTTCACCCCGCAAAGGACTTTCATGATTAAATAAAATTCCATTTGAAGCATGGATTCCATATGCTTCTCTATAATTTACCGTGATCCAATAAGCATATAATTTTGCTACGCCATAAGGAGATCTCGGGTAAAAGGGAGTTGATTCACTCAAAGGATTTTCTATTAATTTTCCATACATTTCTGAAGTAGAAGCTTGATAGAATTTAGTTTTTTTGTTTAGTTCAAGAGTATTGATAGCCTCTAAAATTCTTAATGTACCAATTGCATCGGCATTAGCAGTATATTCCGATGTTTCAAAACTAACTTTTACATGAGACTGTGCTGCTAGATTATATATTTCATTCGGGCTTATTTCCTTTATTAGCCTAAATAGATTGCTTGAATCAGTAAGATCTCCATAATGCATAAAAAATTTGGTATCACTTTCCCTGGGATCTTTATATAAATCATCTACTCTATGTGAGTTTAAGCTAGAAGAACGTCTCTTTAACCCATGTACGATATACCCTTTTTTGAGGAGTAATCTAGCTAGATAGGCTCCATCTTGCCCCGTTATTCCTGTGACTAGGGCTACTTTATTTTTAGGCATATCATGTAAAGTTCTTATAAAATTAACATTATATTTTATATTTAGAACAAACAATCAATTTTTAATTGAAATTTATCAAAAACAACTTAAGCTTTTAAAAAAGCTTGGGAAAGTAAAAGAAGCATATAGAGAATCAATTAATGAAACTAAAAATGGAAACCAAGATCTTTTTGTTTCAAGATATAGTCAATGCTACTTTTATCAAGGGAGAGTGCTTTGATTGTGGAAGCAAGCTAGGATATTTTAGATCAATTCTTAAAACCGCAATAAAAAAACCAGGCTACAAAAAAGAGATTTTAAAGGTTCTAAAGGATCTCTAAGGTGAGATTATTATATTTTTTAAAAGATTTTTTTATACCTAAAGAAGTAATACACATTCAAGATCAATCAAGTTTTGAAGATGTTTTAAAAGATTTAAAAAAGAAAAAAATTCTAGCATTAGATACTGAATTCTTGTGGAAAAATACTTATTATCCAAGACTGAGCTTGATTCAAGTTTCGACCGGAACCAAGATATATATCTTAGATTGCGTTTTACTGGATATTTCTAAATTAAATGGAATATTAAGTGATGAAAATATAATAAAAATTTTTCATTCTATAAGAGGCGATTCTTCTGTCCTTTATAATTGCTTGGGAGCTAAAATAAAAAATATATTTGATACTCAATTAGCAGAAGAAATTTTATTTAAAAATAATGGCGGTCAAATAAGCTATAAAAATCTAGTTAAAAAATACTTTTTTATTGAATTATCTAAATCTGAGACGAATTCAAATTGGGAGAAGCGACCTCTAAGAAACGAACAAATAAACTATGCAGCAGAAGATGTGAGATATCTTCACTTTACAATGAAAATTCAAGTTAAGCTTTTAAAAAAAATCAAATAAGCTAAAATCATTTTATTCAATTTGTGAAAAAGAAAAGAACCTTGGGGAAGAGGATTTTTTAAATTCAAGACTTCGAAGATTGCTTAAAAAAAATAGAAAAATATCTGACACAGAAATTAAGATATTTAGATGGAGAGAAAATCAAGCAAAGAAATTAGATGTTCCTCCAAGCTATATTTTTCAAGATAAATATTTAAAGAAATTGAAAAAAGTCATTGATGATAGAACTGATAATGATCTGAGATGGATTATTAAAAATGAGCCTTCCAGAATAAACTTTTCAGAATTTTTCTTATGATTTACCTACTTTGGGTTTTGAATATTTTTCTTGCAATTTTAATAGCAATGCTAATAAGAAAACTTTTCTCAAATGTTTTATTAAAAAGATTATCTTATGCTGCTTTTTTGAGTTTTTTTGTTACTTTTTGGTTTTTATATCCAGGCAGTAAAGATCTAGCTCCGATTCTCCCAATTTATTTTATTGAGATTTTAGAGTCAAAAAATTTATTTCAGATGAGATTAATTAGACCGATGATTTTTGTATTTATCTTAGTACTAATATTAGATTTTCTCATTTTTAGATATGAATCTAAAAAGTAATAACTTCCATCTTAAGAGTATCTGTGTCGACTATTCCAATTTTGTTCTTTCCTTTCATGATCCCTGCACATTCTCCAGGATTAAATATGCATGTATTTCTATAAATTTCATCTCTAAACCTATGAGTATGACCATGAACAATAATATTTCCAGATTTATAAAACTTGTCTTCTATATCGTTTGGATCGTGAACAGCAAATAAAAAATTTTCTCCTGAAATCTGTATCTTTAATTTATCCTTAAATAAATAACTTTTTTGTTCGCAAATTTTAAGTAAATCTTCCTTTTCACCCTCGTCATTATTCCCAAAAACTCCCTTTAGAGGGAATTTAAGTGAATCAAATGCATGTAGAGTTTTTGGTAGAGTTATATCTCCTGTATGGATTACAAAATCTAGATTATGAGAGTTAAAAATGTCGCAAATTTTTGCGACATTTTTTAAATTATTATGAGTATCGCCAGTAAGGCCTATT
>MDTB01063588.1_pt1 | contig 30449 bp, 25 predicted proteins | sample 811161 | NCBI WGS metagenome assembly MDTB01 (sample SAMN05326650, study PRJNA326480) | marine metagenome | isolation source: seawater | place: Mediterranean Sea | collected 2009 | reverse complement strand
TGATAATACAAGATGAAATTTCCTTTTTTATCTACAAAATGTAAATGAATATCATCATATGGTTTCATAGTTTTTTGTGATTGAGAATGATCTGTTCCATCTTTTTTTCCTGCAGACTCAGATTTTTTTTTGCTTTTTTGATGAGCACTTATATCATAAATACTTATTAACTTCATATCAGCGATTGCTACTATAGGAGTTCCTCTTTTCATAATTATAGAAGTTCCTCTTTTTAATTTGTAACCAGAACATTTAGGACAGCACCTGCCACCTTTTACACCATCATGAAATCGCGCAGATGTTGAAACTTCAACCCTATTAAAATTACATGGTAGTTTTTTATAAATTTTATGTTTTTTTGCTGCAAACGAATGTGAGTTTAAAAGAGAAAACATCAAAACTAGAAAAAAATATAGAGATAATTTTTTCATTTCTTAACAATCTCATATTTCAATTTTTTGATTTTCATTTTTCCAATACCATCCCACATTTCGGTAGTAACCTCTATTCCTGGCACGATATCAGTATTTTTAACTAATTTTCTCTCTATTAAATAATCAAAAACTTGTTTTAGATTGATATCTATAGAATAGTTTCCATCTTTATTAATTTTTGTATTCTGTTCGAAAGCACTAATGCTAAAAAAATAATCTAAACCTTCGTCTTTTCTTTTAAATTCTCGACCTTTGCTAGAATAAACATAAAATTCATAATTATCAGTTTTAAGATTCTTTAATTTTTTTTTTGCATGCTTTCTTGCAGTAGCATCAAATTTTAACATAATCTCTATAAAAGGTTGTATATCGTTAGGATGCCTCAACCAAAAAGTAATGTTGTTGTTATATGTTCCTTTAGATTTAAAATTATAATCGTAGGCAAGTTGGAATTTCTTAATTTCTCCAATGGATATAGGAAAATTTTTATTTGATTTTCCATGAATGTTTCCTTCACTCGCGATCCATGCCCTTTTACCTATTACCGAAGTAATATTTAACCAAGATTGTTTTTTTCCTGCTTTTGCCGAAAATGATTTTACAGCAGTATAATAATAACCAGTTCCATCTTTTTTTACACAACCCCCTAAACTTTTTCCATGTTTATAATTTTTTTCTATTCCTCTTTTATGTTTAATTCCCCAAGCATCAAATAGATACCAATCTGTATCGATATTATCATTTTTAATGACCTCGCCGAAATATTTTATTTTTGAAAAATTTTCATTATAAATATTGCAGTCTAATTTATTGTCTTTATTCATCTTAAATTTATCAATATTTTCGACAGCATACTTTTCTGCAAACGAATGCGATGAAAAAAGAGAAAACATAAAAACTAGAAAAATGTATAGAGATAGTTTTTTCATAATTTAAATTTAACCCCGATTCTCAGTGAAGTCGAGAAGCAAGGTTTTAAAAATATGGTCAAACTCTCAGTGAAGTTTTCAGTGAAGTATTGCTATAACCTATGTTTGATAATATAAATTGGGTCTCGGGGTACAGAACGCCCCTTTAAATTATGAAATTAATATTGAGAAAACTTGATTTAAAAAAAGATATAGGAAAAAAATATCAACAATGGTTAAATTCAAGTGAAGTGCAAAAGTTCACAGAACAAAGATATAAAAAACACACCATAAAAGAAATAAAAAAATTTGTTAAAGAAAAAAATCTTTCTAAAAATGAATTTCTATTTGGTATATTTTTAGAAAAAAATAGACACAAAATACATATAGGTAATATCAAACTTGGGCCAATAAATTTTATACACAAAAGAGGTGACATTGGTTATTTCATTGGAGAAAAAAAACTTTGGAATAAAGGTTATGCATCTTTGGCAATTAAAAAAATTACCAGTATTGCAAAAAAAATGGGGTTGAAAAAAATTAAAGCAGGTGCCTACGAAATGAATAAAGGATCAGCAAAAGTTCTAAAAAAAAATGGATTTAAAGTCGAAGGTAAATTAAAATCTGAAATAGTTTTCAAAAAAAAAAGATACTCTTATATTTTGTATGGAAAAATTTTATAATAAAAATTTATTACTCAATAAATTTTTTTAAATTTGGCTCAAAGTATCTAGGACCTTTCATAACTTTTCCGTCTTGGTTATAAATCGGTTTTCCATTCTCATCTAACTTACTCATATTAGACCTCTGGACTTCATCAAAACATTTGTCTAGATCAATACCAAAGGCATGTCCGGCACCATATGTAACGTACAAAATATCAGTTAGCGAATCAGCAACTTCCTTGAGGTTTCTCTCTTTTAAAGCCTGTTCGAACTCGTCGAGCTCTTCTTTAATCAAGTCATATCTAAGTTTAATAATTTTATCCTTAGGAAACTCAGCTTTTGTCTTAATTTCTTGACCAAAAGTTTCCATAAATTTTTTAACACTCGAAAAGTTTGTCATAAAATCCCCATAGTTATATTGTAAATTATTTTACAATTTAAAATGTATATTATATCTTGGATATATTAATGAAATATAGAACGGAATTTGATTCTATAGGTAAAATTAAAGTTCCTGGTGATAAGTATTGGGGTGCATCAACTCAAAGATCAAATAAATACTTTAATATCGGTGATTTTCTTGTCAGACCTATTCTTATTCAATCAATAGCAATTGTTAAAAAATCTGCAGCAATAGTTAATCAAAAAAATGGAGAGTTGGAAAAAAAGATAAGTAAATACATTATTAAAGCTGCAGAAGAAGTTATAAAAGGTAAACTTGATAATCATTTTCCGCTCAAAGTATGGCAGACCGGATCGGGAACACAAACAAACATGAATGTTAATGAAGTAATTGCAAACAGAGCTATACAAATGATGGGTGGAAAAATGGGAACTAAAAAACCAGTACATCCAAATGATCATGTAAATAAATCTCAATCAACAAACGATGTATTTCCAACGGCCATGCACATAGCAATAGCAATGAAAACAAAAAATAAACTTCTTCCATCACTAAAAATGCTTGAAAAAGAATTATATAAAAAAACAAAACAGTTTAGCAGTATAGTAAAGTTAGGAAGAACACACTTGCAGGATGCGACACCTTTAACTTTGGGTCAAGAATTTTCAGGTTACCACTCTCAATTAAAAAGATGTATTTCTAGAATAGAAAAAGCCCTAGGAGAAATATATTACCTTGCACAAGGTGGAACAGCGGTAGGAACAGGAATAAACACAAAAAAAGGCTTCGATAAAAAAATAATTAAAGAAATAAAAAAAATCACAAAGCTTCCTTTTAAACCGGCAAAGAATAAATTTGCTGCCCTTGCTTCTCATGATCCTATTGTTAACTTTTCAGGCACTATGAATACAACGGCTGTATGTTTAATGAAAATTGCAAATGATATTAGATTTCTTGGATCTGGACCACGAGCTGGTTATGGCGAATTAATACTTCCAGAGAATGAACCGGGATCATCTATTATGCCTGGAAAAGTAAATCCAACTCAATGTGAAGCTGTTACTATGGTATGCGTTAAAGTTATTGGAAATCACAACGGAATTACAATGGCTGGTTCACATGGTCATTTTGAATTAAATGTTTTTAAACCATTAATAATTCACAATATTTTGCAATCTATAAATATTATGTCTGACTCTTCAGAGTCTTTCGCAAAATATTGCATTAAAGGATTACGAGCAGATAAAAAAAGAATTAAATCACTGTTGGATAATTCTTTAATGTTAGTCACTGCACTCTCTCCAAAACTAGGTTATGACAATGCTGCAAAGATCGCAAAATTAGCACACAAAAATGGTACAACTCTCAAATACGAGGCTATAAAATCTGGACTAATTAGTGAAAAGGAATTCTTAAAAATCGTTAATCCGTTAAAAATGGTAAAGCCAAATAAATAATAATTTTAAAGCTTTATTATAAAACTTCTTTAATAAATTTTTTGAATTTAAAAAAATCCAGAATTCCCAAGACACCATCATCTTTGAGAATATTTTCATTAAAGGAATTTTCTAAGGATAAAGTTTCAGACTTTCCTAATCTTTCATTATTATTTTTTATTATCTTTTTAAATTTTATATTGTTCTTTTTAATATCAATTTCTCCATCTAAGTATAAAGATGAATTTTTTTGAGGAAAATCATAAACACCAAATTTTCTAAGAAACTTAGGTGTGTTATTAGAGTCAAAACTCGTATTAAAATTTATTTTTTGTTTGTTGGTATTAATCAAAATTAATATATTTGATTTAAATTTACTTTCTGCGGGAAGTGTTGCCTTCAAATTAGTTATCCTAATATCCCCATTTTCAAATTCTAATTGCATTTTAATATCTCTAATTTTTCCAAAAAAAGAGTCCGAATTTTTAATTAAAATATTTAATTTGCCATTGATTTTTTTGCTTAGTCCATCTTTTTCAATAATTGGATAATAATTTAAAAGTTTTCTGAGGCTAATCTGATTAATCCCTAAATTTAAGTCAAAATTAAATTGTTCTTTTAAATTAATTTTACCTTCAATTTTAGAATTGATAAATTTATTTCTTAAATAAGATTTAGAAATTATAAAATCATCTTTGCCTTTAAAATTTAAAAGCAAAATACTTTCAAATAGTTGTAATTTTAATTCTCCAGATAAATTATCTAACGTACTTGTTGGATCAAAATTAATATCCATAGATTGTTTTAATTTTGGGATATTTATTTTTAAATATTTTTGAGCCCCATATTTATTTAAAAATTTAACATTAATTTTGTTATCTGAAAAAAGAACACTTCCATTAATTTGATGTTTGTTTTGAGAAAATTTTTCAGTTAAATTAAATTTATTGAAAATAACTTCACTTTTTTGGTCATCAATAAAATAAATAGTTGAATTTTTTACAACTAATTTTTTTTTGCTATCCAATTGAAAATGTTTAAAAATATTTTTTAAATTTTTTGAATAAATTTTTATTTTTTGATCTGAAATCACAATTTTTTTAAATTGCAAAGATTTGATATTATTTATTTTTAGTGGCGATATTGGGACATGTACTTCTTTTATGGTCAGTGGTTTTTGATCATTTTTGTCAAAATTTAATATTACATTTTCAAGTAGAAGATTTGGGGATGGCAAAATTCGAAAAGATATTTTTCCATTGATTTTAGCATTCAATCTGAAGTTATTTTTAATTTTATCTTGTATAATTTCTTTTTTTAAATCGTAGTCAAAATATACTGGTCTTAATAAGTAAGTAAAAATTATTAAAAGGAAAAATATACCTATTGAGATTGAAATTGTTTTTTTATTTAAATACTTTTTGAGACTGTAAAAATCAATTTTTTTTATCCAGAGTTTAGCAAATTTAAATGCTGAAGTTTTCATTTTGTTGTTTTATAAGCAGTATAATATAAAAATAAAGATCTTTATTATGACAGAAAAAAGAAGTTTTCTAGAAAAATTAAATGAAAAACAAAAATCTGCTGTGCTTAGCACTGAAGGACCAATTTTAGTTGTGGCTGGCGCAGGTTCGGGAAAAACAAAAGTTTTAACCTCGAAATTGGCTTACATCGTAGAACAAAAGAAGGCTTGGCCAAACCAAATACTTTGCGTCACTTTTACAAACAAAGCTGCCAAAGAAATGAGAGATAGAGTAAACAAAATGTTATCTGATAAAACGAATTCGATTACTTGGCTTGGAACCTTTCATGCAATTAGTGTAAAATTTTTAAGGCGTCATGCTGAAGCTATAGGTTTGAAAAGTAATTTTACAATTCTAGATACAGACGATCAAAAAAAATTAATTAGAAATATATCAAAAGCAGAAAATATAGATGCAAAAAAGATCTCACCGCAATTTATATTAGCCTTAATTGATCAATGGAAGAATAAAGGCCTCCTTCCTGAAGAGGTAAAATTGTCGAAAAAAAATATTTTTGAGAATCAAATTTTAAAGATTTATAAAATTTATCAATCTAAAATTAGAGATTTAAACTCATGTGATTTTGGAGACTTGATTCTTTATTGTGTAAAGTTATTTGAAAAAAATGAAGATATCAGAAAAATTTATTCAAATAATTTTAAATACATACTTGTAGATGAATACCAAGATACTAATTTTATTCAAAACCAATGGTTAAAACTAATTGTAAATGAAAATCAGAATATATGTTGTGTAGGTGATGATGATCAGTCAATTTATAGTTGGAGAGGGGCTGAAATAAAAAACTTTTTAAGTTTTGATAAGGCCTACAAAAACTGCAAAATTTTTAGGTTAGAACAAAACTACAGGTCTACTAAAAATATTTTAGATGCCGCATCTTTTTTAATTTCTCACAATAAAGATCGTCTGGGAAAAAAACTTTGGTCAGAAGGAGAAGAGGGAGACCCGGTTAAATTAAATTGCTATAAAAATGGAAAAGAAGAAGCACAGGGTATTGGTAATGTAATTGAACATGATAAAAAAAGATTTTCTTTAAATGAAATGGCAATACTTGTTAGGGCTATTTACCAAACAAGAGAGTTTGAAGAAAGATTTCTAAAAATTGGAGTAAATTATAGAATTATTGGAGGTATTAAATTTTATGAAAGAGCTGAGGTAAAAGATGCCATCTGTTATTTAAGAATTGTAAATCAAAAATTTGATGATTTGGCCTTTGAAAGAATTATTAATACACCTCGTAGAGGTATTGGCGAAGCCACAATAAAATTACTTTATGAATTTTCCTCACTAAATAAAATTTGTCTTGAAGACTCCTCTCGTAAGTTAATTGAGTTAAATAAATTCAAACCTAAAATTAAATCCGAAATAAAGCATTTATTGGAACTGATAACCAAATGGAGATCAGATTTAAAAAAAATTAAACATTATGATCTATTAAAAATTATTTTAGATGAGTCTGGTTACTCGGCAATGTTAAAAAACAAAAAAGATTTAGAGAATGAAAACAGATTAGAAAACATAAAAGAACTATTAAGAGCAATGCATGATTACGATAATTTACAAGGGTTCTTAGAACACGTTGCTTTAGCCACATCAATTGATCAAGAATGGGAAGATGAAAAAGTAAATATTATGACAATGCACGCAGCTAAAGGTTTAGAATTTGACACTGTATTTTTACCAGGATGGGAAGAGGGATTGTTCCCTCATCAAAAATCACTAGAAGAAAAAGGTGACTTTGCTTTAGAAGAAGAAAGAAGGTTGGCTTATGTAGGAATTACTAGAGCCAAAAAAAAAGCTTATATATCTTTTGCTATGCAGAGATCATGGCATGGCGAATGGATGGATAGCTTGCCGTCAAGATTTGTAAATGAGTTGCCGGAAAAGGGAATTGAGAAAAATGTAGAACCTCATAAAGAAATTTCAGATGATTTTGATTTCAATCAAGATAATCTTTTAGATGATAATGAAGAATACAGAAGCCCAGGATGGGCAAGGCTTAAAAAAAAATTGCTTAAATGAAAAATGATTTAGATTATTCAACATGAAAAACTTTAAAAAACTCCTAAAAAAATACAACATCGATGGATATATAATTCCTAAAAATGATGAATATTTTAATGAATACGTAAGATCCTCTAATAATAGATTAAAATTTATTTCAAATTTTACAGGATCGGCTGGGTTTGCTGTAATTTTCAAAAGTAAAAATTATTTATTTACAGATGGAAGATACACAATCCAGGCTCGTAACCAGTCTGGTAAAAACTTCAAGATTATAACAATGCCCATCAATTTTCCAAAAGATGTGCTTAAATTTAATAAGAAAACTGTTCTTGGCTTTGACCCAAATTTACACACCGAAAAACAATTGAATTCTCTTTTTAGAATTAAAAATGTTTATCTAAAATCTATAAAACAAAACTTAGTAGATATGATTTGGCCCAAGAAACAAAAAAACTTAATAAAACCTTTCTATTCAATTTCATCGAAAAATGCAGGTGCTACTAGCTTAAAAAAAATTTGGCAGGTTAAAAATATACTTTGCAAAAATAAAATTGATTACTTATTGGTCACAGCTCCTGAAAATGTTGCTTGGATTTTAAATATTAGAGGGCAAGACTCCTCCTTCTCTCCTATTCCAAACGCTAGATTATTATTAAGCAAAACCGGTGAGATACATCTTTTTACAAACCCAAAAAAATTGATCAACCTTAAAAAATTTAAAATGTATTGTCTTGATGAAAAAAAAGTTGAAAAGATACTAAACCGGATATCGAGAAAAAGAATTTGGCTAGATAGTTTTTCTTGTTCATTTTTCTACAAAAGTTTATTGAGCAAAAAAAATGATATCGTAGATAGAATTGACCCAATATATTTTTTTAAATCAATTAAAAATAATACCGAAATAAAAAATATGAAAAAGACACATTTAACCGACGGAGTTGCTCTAACTAAATTTCTATTCTGGTTAAAGAAAAACTTTAAAAGTAAAAAAATTACTGAAATATCAGCACAAAAAAAACTTGAAAGTTTTAGAAAAATGCATCCTTCTTATAAATTTCCAAGCTTTAATACAATTTCTGGATCAGGACCAAATAGTGCAATAATACATTACAAAGCTTCTGCTAAAAGTAATAGAGCTTTAAAAAAAGGTGAATTGTATTTGGTAGACTCAGGTGGCCAGTACTCTTTTGGAACCACTGATGTAACAAGAACTATTTCTTTAGAAAATAAATCTAATTATATAAAAGAAATTTATACACGTGTTCTAAAAGGTCATATAGCTGTTTCAAATTTTAAAATAAAAAAAAATTCGACTGGATCTCAAGTTGATCAAAATGCAAGAAAATTTCTAAAAAAAATTAAATTAGATTATCCTCATGGAACTGGCCACGGAGTTGGATATTTTTTAAATGTTCATGAAGGACCACAATCACTATCAAAAAATAATAAAGTGAATTTAAAGAATGGTATGATTTTATCTAACGAGCCTGGATATTATAAAGAAGGTGCTTTTGGGATAAGAATTGAAAACCTGCTTTATATTAAAAAAAATAGATTTGAAGAATTAACTATGGCGCCAATTGAAAAAGATTTAATAAATAAAAAAATTTTAAATAATATTGAAGTAAAATGGCTGAATAACTATCATAAAAAAGTTAAAAAAAATTTGTCCAGGTTTATGAACTTGCAAGAAAAAGTAGACCTGTTGAAAGCTTGTTCACCTATCTAACAGGTTATACCATTTATCTTCTGTCATTATATTTACATTAAGTTCTTTAGCTTTTTCGATTTTCTTTTTTGTTGGTTTTGAATTTCCAACCACGAGATAATTTAATTTTTTAGATACTGTTCCTAGAATTTTAGCTCCATTTCCTTCTGCCAAAGCTTTAGCTTCTGACCTGCTCATTTTTTTAAATCCACCTGTAAACATAATATTTTTATTACTCAGCTTGCCAGTTTTATTTATTTTTTGAAAATCTCTTATACTTAGAACTGTCATTAATGATTTGATTATTTGAGAATTTTTTTGGTTCGAAAAAAAATCCTCTAAAGACTTCACTTGTGTGTACCCAATACCATCAAGATCATCTAAGTTTTTTAAAACCACTTTTCTTTTTTTATCTTCAAATAATTCTGAAAATTTTTTACTTGTCTTAAAAAAACTTCCTAAAATTTTTGCATTTTCTTGCCCAATATGTCTTATCCCTATTGAGTAAATAAAGCGGTCTAAAAATATTTGTTTTGATTTGTCTATAGCTATCTTTAAATTTTTGATAGAAAGTTTTCCCCAACCTTCAAGTTTTTCTATCTTATTATAATTTAAACAGAAAATATCTTTTGGTGTTCTTATAAATTTTATTTTCCAAAAATTATCAATTACTTTTTTTCCGAGTCCCTCAATATCAAATGCGTCTTTTGAAACTATATGTTTTAATTTTTCTTTTGCGGTAAACTCACATTCATAACCTCTTGTACATCTTCTAACCGCATCACTTTTTTTTGTTGCAAGACTAATTTCTTTTCTTGTAGGAAAACCACATAGACATTTGTTTGGGAAAATAAATTTTTTGTTACTTTTTTCTCTTTTTGATATATCAACTGATAAAACTTGCGGAATTACATCTCCTGCTCTTTGAATAACTACAGTATCTCCTACTCTTATATCTTTTCTATTAATTTCGTCCTCATTGTGTAAAGTCGCATTAGAGACAACTACACCTCCTACTGTAACAGGATCAATTTTTGCAACAGGCGTAATGGCTCCTGTTCTTCCTACTTGAATCACTATGTCCTTAATCTTTGACGATGCTTTTATCGAAGAAAATTTATAAGCAATTGCCCACCTCGGTGAGTTAGAAGTATAACCAAGTCTATTTTGAAAATTTAAATCATTAACTTTATAAACTATACCGTCTACGTCATAATCCAAACTTGATCGAAGAGCTTCTAATTCCGCATGATTTTTTTCTATTTCATTTATTGTTTTAATTTTTTTGCAATGAGAATTAATTGGAAAATTGAAGATTTTTAGTTTTTTCAATAAATCTGTTTGGGTTTTGAAAATCTCTGAGCTTATTTCTCCAATACCATATGCAAAAAATTTAAGGGGTATTTTTGATGTTTCTTTGGAATCTTTTTGTCTCAACGATCCACCTGCGGCATTCCTTGGATTAGCAAATTTTTCTTTCAACTTTTCAAAATCTTTCTTTCCAATATAAACTTCTCCTCTTACCTCTAAAATTTTAGGAGCATTAATTATTTTTTTTGGAATATCGCTTATAGTTAACAAATTTTCAGTTATATCTTCTCCATAGACACCATCTCCTCTTGATAAACCACGAACAAATATTCCTTGCTCATATCTTAAAGAAGCAGATATTCCATCTATCTTTGGTTCTGAAGATAATTCTATTTCATGTTCAATGTTTAAAAAATTTTTTATCTTTTTTTGGAAATCTGACATTTCTTGTTTGTTAAATGCATTGCTCAATGAGAGCATTCCACTAGAATGCTTAACTTTGCTAAATTTTTTTGATAATTTAGAACCAACAATTTTTTCTAAATTTTTAATTTTTTTAAGATACGGATATTTTTTAGCCAAACCTAACAGTTCATTTTTTAATTCGTCAAACTGGGAATCTGAGACAATTGGTTTATCTTTTTGGAAATATGCTTTATTATACTCTAACAACTTATCTGTTTTACTTTTGTATAATTTGATAATTTTACTTTTTTCAATCATTAATAGATAATATTTTTTTTATTCTGTTAACTAAGCTTTTTTTTTCTTTGTCCTTATCATCTTTCAAAGCTTGATATTTTTTATTAAATATTTTGTATGACTTTGCATACCACTCGCTAGAATTATAGTTGTAACCCAGCAAAGCAGCTGAAGCTTTGGCCTCATCCTCTAGACCTAATCTATAATAAATTTCTACCAGTCTATATAAAGCCTCTTCAACAAAAATAGTTTTCTCGTATTTTTCAACAACTGTTTTAAGTCTATTTATTGCCGGTATCCATTTTTGATTTTGCATATAATATCTAGCAATTGATATTTCTTTTGCTGCCATTTGATTTATTATTAAATCTAATTTAAATCTCAGATCCATTGCATAATCAGTATTTGGATATTTTTCTAAGAAATTTTCGATCGATTTTTTTGAAAGAAGTAATGGCTCCATATCTTTATCTTCATCGAGTATTTGTTCATAATAAATTATTGAAATTAAATAATATGCATAATCTATATTAGGGTCTGCAGGATAAATTTTAGTAAATCTTTTTAGATTTAAAATTGCTTCATCATAAAAATTTAAAGAATAAAGACAAAAACTTGACATGAGTGCGGACTTAGCTGCCCATTGAGTTTGTGGTAATAAACTTTCTGCCTGATCAAACTTTTCTGCAGCGATAAAATATTGACCTTCTTTTAAAGCCTCAAGTCCTTCCTGATATACTCTCACTATTTCTTTTTCAGTAGACGGTGGCAACTTTACAGACTTTTCTTTCTTTGTGCATGAAGAAATTGCTAAGGTCAAAAATAGGAAAATTAAAATTATACGCATTATGTATTAATAACAAAAAAAATACTTCGCGTAAAATTATGTTTGTTACTAAGCGTTTACTGCTATTCTTTTTTGATCTGTGTCGATTTGCTTAATATTTGTCACTGAATTGGGGATTTCGATTATCTTATAATTGCTTTTATCTGATAAAATTTTTCTTAAAAAATCATTTGTAAGTGAGTGGCCGCCATGTGAACATTTTACTGAACCTAAAATTCTCATTTGGGAAAGCATAAAATCACCAGCTAAATCCAAAATCTTATGATTAACAAATTCATTTTTAGACCTTAAACCACCCTCATTTAAAACTTCATTGCCTTTTACAACTACTGCATTTTTTAAAGTTCCACCTTTTCCTAGACCCAAAGATTTAACTTTCTCTACATCCTCATATAAACAAAATGTTCTTGCTGAATAAATATTCTCTAAATTCTTGTTTTTAAAATTAACGCTATTTGATTGAGTCTTAATTAGCGGGTTATTTTCATAGTTTAAAACAAATGAAACATTAAAACCTTCATCTATTGGTTCAATACTGATCATTTTGTCATTTAATTTCATTTCAACTTTCTTGATAATTTTAATAAATTTTCGCTTACTATTTAATGTTGTTAATCCACAATTATTAATCGTTTCAACAAATTCCTTTGCTGATCCATCCATTATTGGAACTTCTGGTCCATCTAAATTTATAATTAAGTTGTCTATACCGCAAATATAAAGTGCGGCCATTAAATGTTCAACGGTTGAAACAGATACTCCAGATTTATTTTCAATTTTTGTACAAAGCATTGCAGAAGAAACGTTTTCAAAGTTAGCATTTATTTCATTATTAACTTTTAAATCGGTCCTCTTAAAAATTATGCCAGTATCAGATTTTGCTGGCTCTAATATCATAGAGGCGTTTTCACCAGAATGCAGTCCTATTCCGCTAAAATTAATAGACTTTTTAAGTGTTTTTTGGTTTTTTTCCCACATAGGAAAACTATACAAAAACTAGAAATTTAGTTGAAAACAACTAATATTACAAAAAACTACAATATAATTTAATTAAAAAAACGCTCAAAAAAACTTGAAATTACTGACTTTTTCTTAAGACTAAGAGGAATAGCCTCCTTGTCCCAACCCTTAAAGATTAGCTCTGCAGCTCCAGACAAGGCAGAAGAGTCGTCAAGAGGTAATAACTCAATTCGGGTTTTTTCCTTATCAATTTTTAGGGATTCTTGAAAAATATTTCCCAAATCCTCTAAAACATTTTTGTCTTCAAAAAATAAATGGACTCTTATAATTTTATTTATCAAATAATCCAGATTCTTATTTTTATTCAAAATATAATTTAACATTTCGTTGATTCTAGATTGGATTATATTATTCAAAAATTTGATGCTAATTTTTTTAAATTCTGACTCAACAAAAAGATTTTTTTCAACATATTTATGTTCTATATTTTGCTTATTATTTAAATTAGATTTTTTGATAATGAGTTTTGTTTCTTTTTCTTTAAGAGAACAAAGTTGAAGCACATCTCTGTAAATTGAATTTGTGCCAAATGGAAAAGTCTTCAAAAAAACTAACGAACCGTCTTCAAATAAGCAAATACTACTAGTTTCTTTATCAAAATTTATAAGTACAAAATTTTTAACACCCTTGTTTTTTTGTAATAAATGAATTCCACAAGCCAAAGGTTTACATATAATTCTATCTATTTTTAAATCATTTTTATTAAAAAGAGCTCTAATATTTTTTAAATTATTTTTAGGCAAGGAAATGAATGTCATATGTAAACCAAGATGGTCACCATGAAGATTTAGAGGAATTTTATTTTTTTTTCTTCTGTCTAAAAAGAAATTGGAATTAAGAATATGTAATATAGAGTTTTGACTTTGGTTTCTTAATATTGCACTTTTTCCTTCGTTTAAAATATAATCTAGGTCTCTTTTTTCAACCTTAGAACCATTTAATTTTTTAAATCCTGAAAGATTTGTTGATAAAATATCTGATTCATTAATTATTACAGAAACATTTTTAAAAATTAAATTAGTCTCTTTTTCTAGTGTCTCGAGATCTTTTTTTATTTTTTTTGAAGCGTATTCAAAGTCTAAAATTTTACCTTTTTTTATTCCTGAATTTAAAAAAATTTTTTTTGCTAAAACTTTATGTTGTAAATTTTCATCTTGTTCATAAATAACATAATGAATTTGATCTTCTGCAATTTCAGCTATTAGTTTTTCTTTACTCATTTTTTTTTATTTTAATATAAGTTCTCCATTTATTCTAAAGTCAAATACTTTAAAATTGCTGAAATCTTTTTTATTTTGTATGGATAAAAATTTTTTAATTGAATTTTGATAATGATTTTTAGGTAATTTAATAAGTTTACCATTTGTTAAAAAAATATCCCATCTATTAATATCAAAATAGTTAAACTGCTTCGCTAAATCTATATTAAAATTGGCATTTTCTAAAGACTTATAAAAAAAATGAAATTTTTTTTGAGCTTCATTTCCAATTACTGTTGGTAAATTACTAAAATCATTCAAATCAAAATTTTTAATTAAGCCGCCGCCCTCAAGTAGCAATATTTTTTTATTTTTATTTACAAAAACTCCAATAGGCTTATATTCGATTATCTTAATTTTAATTTTATCTGGATAAATTTTTTTAATTTGTATTTTGTTTATATATTTTAAATCGTTTGATATCTCCTTAAATTGACTGCTGCCAACAAAAATTATGCTCTGGCCATAAAATTTACTTAATTTCTTTTCTACTGCTTTTTTGTCCGCATTAGTTATCCCTTCAATTCTAATAGTTTTAATTGGAAGAAAAAAACTTGTTTTAATTTCAATAGAATCAAGACTGAACGTTGTTAAAAAAATAAATAAAAGTAGCCATAAAGAAAAGTTTTTCTTTTTTTTCATCTATTTATACCAGAATCACTTACCATCCATTTAACAAGTTTGATAAAGGAAATATTTGAATATTTTGCTATTTCCGGAACAAGAGATAAATTTGTCATTCCTGGCTGAGTATTTAGTTCCAGAAGAAAAAATTTCCCTTTATGGAATCTAAAGTCACATCTTACAATTCCTCTGCATTTTAATATTTTATTTGCTTTTTCAGAAATTTTTAGAACTTCTTTGTATTTTCTGATCGGAATAGATGCGGGCATTATGTGAAGAGTTTTGGCAGATTTTTTATATTTTGCCTTATAATCATAAAAACTTCTCTTAGGTCTTAGTTCAATAGCCCCAATTGATTTTCCTCCCATGATAGCGACTTGGATTTCTTGACCCGGAATATAGTTTTCGAATATTAAATTGTTATAATTTTTTTTTAATTTTTTAAATTCTTTTTTAAGTGTAATGATATTTTTACATATTTTAACTCCAATACTTGAGCCTTCATTGTTTGGCTTTACAACTATTGGAAAAAATAATTTATTTTGTTTTATCTTTTTTTGAAGATTTACGCTTGGATAATCATGATAATTTAAAAAAAAATACTTTGGTGTTTTTATTTTATTTTTTATGAATAATTTTTTGGAGAAATATTTATTCATAGCTATCATTGATGATACGACTCCAGAATGAGTATAGGGTATTCGAAAATACTCAAAAAAACTCTGTATTTTTCCATCTTCGCCCTCATTTCCGTGCAGAGCATTAAAAATAATATCTGGACTATTTTTATTAAGCTTATTTAACGAGGAAAATTTTGGATCAAATTTCCTTACATTATAACCCAACTTCTTTAAAGCTGAAATACATGATCTTCCAGTTTCCAGACTAACTTCTCTTTCTTTAGAAGTGCCTCCTAAAACTACTAAAATTTTTTTTTTATGCAATTTTATTTATCTCCAACAATTTTAATTTCTAATTCTAATTTTATTCCAGTTTTTAAAAAAACTTCTTTCTTGACCTTCTCAATTAAATTTTCGATATCTGCAGATGAAGCTTTTCCATTATTTAAAAAAAAATTGTTATGTTTTGAAGATATACTTGCACCTCCTATTACAAAACTAGAACAGTTTGTTGTTTTAATTAGTTCCCAAGCTTTCTTTTTTTCTGGGTTTTTGAAAGTACTCCCACAAGTTCTGATTCTACTTGGCTGAGTTTCTTTTTTATGACTTATGAAGCCTGCTTGTTTGTCTTGAATCTTGCTTTTATCTCCAGGTTCTCCCTGAAATATCACACTTAATATGATTAAATTTTTATCTAAATTGCTCCCTCTATAAAAAAATTTTATTTGATCTTTGTTTAAAATTTTTACATCTCCATTTAAATTCATTGCTTTAAGGGAGAAAAAAATTTTTGATATATCATATCCATAACAACCACTGTTCATACAAATTGCTCCTCCAATACTACCAGGTATGCAAGATAAAAATTCAAATCCTGATATTGAATTTTGTAATGCAAAATCAGAAACTTTTTTATCCAAAGTACCCGCTCCAACTTCTATTTGGTTGTTTTTGAGAAGTTTAGTATAAGAGAAGTCTTTACCAAGTTTAATTATAGTACCGTCAAACCCAGAATCTCTAAAAAGAGTATTCGATCCGGCACCTAAAATATATATATTATTTTCTTTCTTAATGTATTTCTTCAAAAAATTACTAAGATCTAAATTAGATTTGGGTTTAAAAAAAACTTTAGCTGGTCCTCCTAAATTAAACCAATTATATTTTGAAAGTTTTTCGTTTTTATAAATCATATTTTATTTAAGATCCATTTCTCTTATCCATTTTGAAATAGATCCAGCCCCCATACAAACTACAATTTCTTTTTTTATTAAGTTTTTTATAAAAAATTTTTTTAATTCTTGTTCGTTTTTGACTATAATAACTTGTACATTTGAATTTTGTGAAATTAATTTGGCAAAATTTATTTCGTTGTACTTTGTGTTAATTTTCTCACCAGCAGAATAAACTGGACATAAAATAACTAGATCAGAGTCTTTAAAGGATAATGAAAAGTCTTTTTTTAGCATCATAAGTCTTGAATATCTGTGTGGTTGAAAAACCGATACTATTTTCCTGCCCGAAGATGATATTTTCAAACTTTTTAAAACCGATTTGATTTCTGTCGGGTGATGAGCGTAATCATCAAAAAATTCCCTTCCATTAATCGAAAAAACCTTTGTTAACCTTCTTTGTATTCCGGTAAAGTTTCTTAATGATTTTTTTATAATATTAATTTTTACACCTATGTGCAGGCTTAGTGCGATAGCTGCAACTGAGTTTAAGATATTGTGGTGCCCAATAAGATTTACTTTTATTTTTTTAATTATTTTTGAATTTGAGCCAGGTACCGAAATTCTTAAATTATATAATGAGTAATCTTTTTTATATACTGGTTTTAAAATTTGAAAATTTGCTAGTTTAGAAAAACCATAAGTTAAAAAATTTTTATTATTTATTTTATTAATTATTTTTTTTATCTCTTTATCATCTATATATATAAATGCTTTACCTATTGCGGGAGTTTTATTTAGAAAATTTACAAAAGAATTTTGCAAATTTTTAAAATTTTTATAAAAATCTAAATGTTCTTTATCAAGATTAGTAACAACTGAATAATTTACGGGGAAATTTAAAAAACTTCCATCGGATTCGTCTGCCTCCAAAACTGCCCACTCACCTTTTCCTAACTTTGCGTTGCTATTGAAGGAATTAATAATACCACCATTTATAATGGTCGGATCAAATTTTGCTGTTGATAATATTTTTGATATCAAGGAAGTAGTTGTAGTTTTTCCATGAGAGCCTGTTACTACTATGTTTGTTTTTAAAGAAACAACATGAGCAAGCATTTCAGCTCTTTTCAAAATATTTAACTTTTTCTTTTTCGCAGCTTTAATTTCGGGATTATTTTTTTTAACAGCTGAGGATTTTACAATTATAGTACAATCTTTAATGTTACTTTTGCTATGTGTCTTAAAAACTTTAATGCCGATTTTTTTACATCTTTCTACATTTTTGCTATTAACCAAATCACTTCCTTGAACTTTAAAACCCATAGTTTTCATAACTTGTGCTAAACCACTCATTCCTATCCCTCCGATTCCGACAAAGTGGACTTTTTCTTTTAATCCTATTTCAATTTTTGCCATTTATTATCTCTAAAATTAATTGTTCAAATCTTTTAAATGCATCTTTATCAGAATGATTAATCATCTTTTCTTTGATCAATAAAAGTTTTTTTCTGTTTTGCTTTAAATCCAAAAGAATTTCAAACAATTTTTCATTTATAAATCTTTCCTCTAATAGATAACAATACCCTTTTTCTTGAAAATATTTCGCATTATAAAATTGATGGTTATCTGCCGATGAAGGCAAAGGTATTGCGATAAAAGGTATTCCTATATTTGTTAGCTCAGCTAAAGAAGATGCTCCAGACCTTGTAATAGCTAAGTCGACTTTTTTATAATATTTTGACATATCTCCTGAGAATGAAAAAAGCTCATATTCAAATTTAAATTTTTTATATATTTTAGAAATTTTATCAGCCTGATTATCTAAACATTGTTGATAAACTTTAAATCCAATTTCATTTTCAAAACATTTTACTATTATATTTGGCAAAACTTCGCCAAAAACTTTTGCTGATTGACTTCCTCCCATTATCAAAACAGATAAAGAATTTTTATCAAATTTTTTATCCTCATTTTTTTTTAATTCTAAAATATTACTTCTAATTAAATAACCTACAAATGAGATTTTTTTTTTATATTTATGACCGATACCTTGAATATTACTTGAGGAAACTAAAATTTTTTTAACGAAAGGTGAAAGGAATTTATTTACCCTACCAACTATTTGATTACTTTCGTACAATATTATTGGAATTCTTAGACAATAACCCGCAACACACAATGGAAAAGAAGAATAACCGCCCATACCAATTATTATCTTCGGTTTTTTTTTTATCAGTAAAAAAACTGAGAAAAAAAAAGATAAAAATATTTTCAAGAAACTCTGTAGAATTATCAAAATATTTTTTTTATATATAGTATCTGAATTTATTATAATGATATTAATCTCATTTTCATTTTTTATAAATTTTTTTCCTCTTTTGTCAGTAATAATATCAACCTCATATTTTGTTTTTAAAAAAGCAGCCAAACTTAGAGAGGGGAAGATATGACCCCCTGTGCCCCCTGTCGCTATAAAAATTTTATCTTTTTTATTTTTCATTCAATTTTTTCTTTTAAAGATGCATAATTTAAAAGTACTCCTGCTACAATTCCGCTTGATAACAGTGAAGATCCTCCATAACTTAAAAATGGTAACGTCATTCCTGTTGTCGGCAATAAGTTGGCATTTACTCCAATATGAATAAAAGTTTGAAAAACCAATAAAGAAGCTAAACCACAAAGAGACAGTTTGTAGAAATTATTTGAAAAATTTACTACTTTTTTAATTATTCTAAAGGCAATAAAAAGAAAAATTAAAACAATTAATATTGATACTATTGATCCAAATTCCTCGCTTACAACAGCAATAATATAATCTGTGTGCGCCTCAGGAACATTTTCTTTCAAAATGCCCTCGCCCATTCCTTGTCCTTTTAAACCACCCTGTTTTATTGCTTCGATAGCTTTTTGCGATTGAAAGTTTCCTGGCTTGTCAGGATCCATGAAAGAAGTAAGTCTATTAATTATATAGCTAAATTTTTCTGGTGCTAAATATAACATAATAAAAAAGAGTGCTATAACAAAACTTAATATTAAAATAAGAAATAAGAAGTTGAACCCAGAAATAAATATTAGAGATATCCAAGTAGAAATTAATAAAACAGTTTGACCGAGGTCTGGTTGAACTAACAAAAATGTGATTATGATTGATAATAATATAAAAGAAATAATATGTGATAAGTTTAAATTTTTAATTTTGTCAGAAGCAATAATTTGAGCCATGACTAAAATAAAAAAAGGTTTTATAAATTCAACTGGTTGAAAACGAAATATATAAATATTAAGCCACCTTTTAGCACCTTTTACTTCAACTCCAAAAAATGGAACCATTATTAGTAATAACAAAAAAAACAAAAAAACCGGAATCAAGCTTTTGTTAATCAATTCTGTATTTATCATAGATACAATTATCATTAAACAAAAGGAAACAAGAGCGTACAAAAGATGTTTTTGAAAGAAAAAGTAATAACCTTTGTTGAGTCTCTCGTCGGCCAAAAAAGATGTTGAAGAAAAAGAAAAAAATATTCCCAAAGTAAATAATATTACAAAACTAACCAATATATGTTTATCTATATTTCTCCAATAATTTTCTGTTTTAAAAATTGAATTCATTTTAAAATAAATTTTCTTTTGCAAAATTTTTAATCAATTTTTTAAATGTATTACCTCTATCTTCAAAATTATTAAATTGGTCGTAGGATGCGCTTGCTGGACTAAATAAAATAGTAATATGCTTGCCTTTCAAATTTTTGGTATCTTCAGCAATTGAAGTAATAGCTTTTTTTAAAGTTCCGCATAATTCTAGGTTTACTTGTTTTTTAAGGTATCTTCCAAAAACTTTCATGTGTTTTCCTATAATATAGCTTTTAATTATATTTTTTTTTAGTAATGATAACTCTATTTTATCGTTAACTTTAGGAAGTCCACCTACAATCCAAAAGATATTTTTATTATTTTTTAGAGCAAATTTACTTGATTGAAAACTTGTTGCTTTAGAGTCGTTTATAAAAGTTTTATTATTTTTTTTTAAAACAACTTCATGTCTGTGTTCTAGTCCTTTGAAAGATTTGAGTGATTTTATAAATGATTTTTCTTTAATTTTAAATATTTTAGAAAAAGCATAAATATAACTCATATTTTCAGTATTCACATCAAGTCTAAGGTAATCATTTTTTATTTTTCTTTTTATACTTTCGTATTTTTTTGAATTGACGATTTGCAACTTGCTTTTGTAATTATTTTTTTTAAATTTTTTAACAAGGGTTTTGTCATTAAGGAATGCAAAATTATTTTTTTTTTGATTTGAAAAAATTTTAAATTTTGAATTAACATATTTTCTAGATGAACCATGCCAGTCCAAATGATCATTCGTTATATTCAATATCGATGCATAATATGGTTCAACAAATTGTGAATAAGCTAATTGAAATGATGATGCCTCTATGATTACCAAAGGTTTTGTCTTTAGATTAAGATCTAAAACTGGTTTTCCGATATTTCCTCCCAATACTGCATTGATTTTATTTTTTTTCAAAATATGCTCAAGAATTTTACAAGTTGTTGATTTCCCGTTAGTGCCTGTAATAACCATAGTTTTAACCTCTGGGTTTAAAAGATAAAAAAGATCAATATCAGTAATAATTTTATGTTTATTTTTTATAAGTTTTTTTTTAAGTTTTGCTTTTCTTAAACTTATTCCAGGACTTAGAATAATATAATCAGTTATATCTAAATACTTTGAAAAAATTTTTTTTTCTTTTTTTCTAATATTTCCATTATCATCCCAAACCTGATAGTCAGAAAATTTTTTTCTTATGAAATAATTTATTACTGACTTTCCAGTTAAACCAAGGCCATAAACACAAAAATGCATGGATGAAGAATTCAAAATTAATGGATTCATGGGTTATCTCAATTTTAATGTAGCTAGCCCTACTAAAGCTAGAATGATTGCAATTATCCAAAACCTAATTACAACAGTAGATTCTGCCCAACCTTTTTTTTCAAAATGGTGATGTATAGGCGCCATCATAAAAACTCTTTTGCCAGTCAATTTAAAGGAAATTACTTGAATAATTACAGATATTGTCTCTAAAACAAAAAGTCCACCAACAATTGCGAGAACTATTTCGTGCTTAACAATTATTGCAACGGAAGCTATTGAACCACCTAAAGAGAGAGAGCCTGTATCGCCCATAAATATTTTAGCCGGTGGAGCATTATACCAAAGAAAACCTAAACATGACCCTACGATCGAACCACAAAAAATAGATAATTCCCCAACGTTGGGCACATATTGTATCTGTAGATAGTTTGCAAATATTGCGTTTCCAACCAAATAACAAATTAATGAGAAAGATAAAGCAACTAACATAACTGGGACGGTAGCTAAACCATCTAATCCGTCAGTTAAATTTACGGCATTAGAAGATCCAATAATAACAAAAATTCCAAAAGGAATGAAAAACAAACCCATGTTTAAGACTAAATTTTTAAAAAAAGGAAAATATAAATTTGATATAGTTTGATGATCAGTAAAATAAACTAGTACTAAAATTGCTATTAATGATATGGCGAACTGTCCAAAAAATTTTAATTTAGCATTAATTCCTGAAGAATTTTTAAATTTAATTTTTAAATAATCATCTACAAAACCCAATAAACCTAGACTTGTACATACAAATAGAACTATCCATATAAAAATATTATTTAAATCTGCCCACAAAAGAGTGCTTGTAATTATTCCAATTAAAATCATTAATCCACCCATAGTCGGGGTTCCACTTTTTTTTATTATATGATCAATAGGTCCATCTTGCCTAATTGGTCCAGTAATTTGTTTTTTTGAAAAATATCTAATTAAAGGATTACCAATTAAAAAAATTATTATAAGGGATGTAATTACTGCAAGACCTATTCTAAAAGTAATATATTTAAAAACATTTAAAAAAGTAAAAGTATCAACTAATGAGGTTAATAGACTATAGAGCATTTATCTAGTTCCTCCTATAAAAGCTTGTGAAACTTTATGAAGTTTTGTAGCATTTGAACCTTTAATCATTAAAAAATCTCCATTTCGTAAAACTTTTTTAATTTTACTTTGAAATAATTCTAAACTTCTTACTATTTCTCCTCTTTTATTTTTTTTCAAAAATTTATATGTTTCAGAAGCTTTGTTTCCATAAACAAAAGTTTTATCAATATCACTATTATTTATTAGTTTAGAGATTTTTTTGTGATAAATGTATGATTTTTTACCTAGTTCTAACATATCCCCAAAAAGAAAGTATTTTTTTTTACCATTTTTTCGAATTTCAGAAAAATTTTCAATTGCAAATTTTACTGAAAGAGGATTAGCATTATAGCTTTCGTCGACAAGAAAAAACTTTTTATTAAATTTATTTATTTTACTAATTTTTCCTCTACCTTTAAGGAAATGGAAATCTTTAAAAAAATTTTTTGCTTTATATATAGATAAATTTAATTCGTTCATAACTGCAACACAGGATAAAATATTCATTATATAATTTTTATTTGAATTATTTATCTTAAGAAAAAATTTTTTTCCATCTATGTAAAATCCCATAAGAAATCTTGAATAATTTTTTTCTATACTTGAAAATTTAACATCAGATTTTTTATGATAACCAAAAGATTTAATTTTTATTTTGTTTTTTTGAGCAATCTTTTTAAAAAAATTAAAGAATTTATCATCTCGATTTAAAATGACTGTCCCATTTTTTTTTATATTATAAATTATTTCACTTTTGGCTTTAGCTATATCTTTTATATTTCTAAAATTTTCCAAATGAGCTTCTGAAACGTTTGTTATTATTCCAATATGTGGTTTAATAAGTCTTGAGAGCTTATGAATTTCATTAAATTTACTCATTCCAACTTCAAAAACCCCAAAATCATCATCTGGACTTAAATTCAAAATACTCAAAGGTACACCGTACTGATTATTATAAGATTTTGGTGAAAAATAAGTTTTTGAGTATTTTTTTAGTAAATTTCCTAACATAGTTTTTACTGTTGTTTTTCCTGAACTTCCTGTAATAGCTATAAATCTGGAAGATGATGTCTGTCGTTTATTTTGGGCAAATTTGTTCAAAAATTTCATTGTATTTTTAACTTTAATAAATTTTGTTTTTTTAAAAAATTTCTTTGAAACGATAGAATAATTTGCTCCATTTTTCATTGCTTGATTTAAAAAATTGTGACCATCATTATTTTTACCTTTTATGGCAATAAATAAATCATTTTTTTTTGTTGTTTTAGAATTAATAGAAACTCCTTTAAAAGGATAATTATTTTTAGACTTAAGAGTTTTTTTTAAAATTATTCCATTGTATTTTAAATCATTCAAATCTTGGTTTAATAAAATATTTTTTGCTTTAAAATTTTTTACAATAATTTTATCACTTAAAAAAATTTTTCTTTTTCCTAAATCTTGATATTTCTCATGACCTTTTCCAGCAATTAAAATTACTTCGTGAGGATCGGAATTTTTTAAAGCATAAATGATTGCTTTTTTTCTGTTTCCAATTTCTTTTGTTGTTGAATTTTTTAATCCTTTCATAATATCATTCCTTATTATTTTAGCACTTTCGCTTCTTGGATTATCATCTGTTATATAAATTTTATCACAATATTTTTTAGCAACTTGACCCATCGATCTTCGTTTGCTTTTATCTCTTTCTCCTCCACAACCAAAAACAATTGTTATTTTTTTTTGAAAATGTTCTCTTAAAGATAATATGGCATTTTTTAAGGCATCTGGTGTATGTGCATAGTCTAAAAATACTTTCGAGTGGTTAGGCAAAGTTCTTATTAGTTGCAATCTACCTTCTACACTTTCAATTTTTTCGATTTTTTTTAAAATGTCCTCAATTTTAAGACCACAAACTTTAGAGGCCAAAATAGCCATTAACAAATTTTTAATTTGTATAGATCCAAACAAATTTATTTTTAATTTATATATTTTTTTTTTTATATTTAATTTCTAAAGATTGAAAATTTTTAAACATTTTATGATTTAAAATTTTAAATGTATTACTATTGGATCCGATAGTTAAGATTTTATATTTTTGTTTTCTTTGAATTTTTTTAATTGATGAATATTGTTTTATGTCAGTATCAGTTATAGCGGTACTTTTTTCTGTTAAGAGATTTTTGAAAAGTAAAAGTTTCGATTTTTGATAGTCTTTCATGTCCTTATGGTAGTCTAAATGGTCATGGCTTAAATTTGTAAAAATACCAGCTTTAAATTTAAGAAAATTTAATCTTTTTTGTTTTAAACCGTGGCTAGAAGCTTCAATAATTACATTATCTATGTTGCTTCTTTTCATTTCACTTAAATCTTTATTTAGTGTCAGAGAGTCCAAGGTCGTTAGATCTCTATTTTTTAATTTTCTATTTCTTCTAAAACCCAGTGTTCCAATGAAGCCTGATTTTTTGTTTTGCAAATTAAAAATTTGGTAAAAAAAATCTGCTACTGAAGTTTTTCCATTAGTACCAGTTACAGCAACTATATTTTTTGGCTTGTCTTTGTAATATTCTGCACTCAACTTTGCAAGAATATTTCTAGTGTCTTTAAACTTTATATACTTAACATTTTTATTTTTTTTAAGAGGCCGCGTATGGATTACTACTCTAGCTCCTTTTGAAATAGCCTGACTAACGTAGTCATTTCCATCGAATTTATTACCGTCTATACAAACAAATAAATAACCTTTTTTAATAAGTCTGCTATCAGAAGAAATGCCTTTAATTTTGATCTTAGCAACTTCGGGCTGAAGGTTTTTAATTAGATTTTTTAACAACATGATTGTCGTAAAAATCAATTCTATTTATGGCTAAAATAGGTCCAATTTTTTCTATAATTTTGCCCGCAACTTCTACTGACGTCCATCCAGATGTGTTATAGGGGGTTCCCCTGTATTTCCACCCACTTCCATCTTTATAATGATATACATAATCTTTGCTTGGTTTAGGATTGTCCAGAAGAACTGATAAAATATATTTTGGCTTTGATGCCGGAAAAACCGCCACAAATGTATTAATTTTATTTTTTGAATAAACTCCATTTATAGATTTTTGGGCTGTACCTGTTTTTCCTCCAACATCAAATCCATTTATATTTGCAAAATTAGCTGTGCCCTCTTTTGTTGAAACAATTTTTCTTAAAATTGGATTTATCTTTTGTGAAACTTCTTTGTTTAAAATTCTATTTTTTCCCTTTTGATTTATTTTACTTTTTATTAACGTTGGATTTATATGGTATCCCCCATTTGATATTATTGAATAACCTTTTACTAATTGCAAAAGTGTAGTGGTAATCCCATGACCAAAAGATGTTGTTGCCAATTTACACTTTCCCCATCTAAAAGATACTGGCTCACCGACTTCTTCAATATCAAATTTTATTTTACTTAACACACCTATTTTCATTAGGAAGTTTTTCATTCTTTCAGTTCCAATTTTTTGAGCTATCCTTACTGAACCAATATTACCTGATCTAATTAAAATTTGTTCAGCAGTTAAATCTGACGGTATCTTATCATCATATTCAGCTATGGGATTTCCAGCACAAGTAATTTTTTTTGGAAGGTTCTGAAATTCTGTATCAGTTTCTATCAAACCTTCGTTTAAAGCACCGGCTAATGTAAATGTTTTAAAAACTGATCCTAGTTCATAAACGCCTTTGGTCGCTCTGTTAATATAATTTAAATTGTCTATTGTTTGTCTTTTATTAATATCAAAGTCAGGTAAAGAAACCATTGAGAGTATTTCTCCATTATCTATATCCATCAAAATTGATGCGCTGCCCGTGCTACTAAATATTTTTTTAAATTTAATTAATTCTTCTCTGATTATGAATTGAAGATTAGTATCTAATGTCATTACAAGCGGTTTGTTATTATATTGCAACTCTTTGTCAAAAGATTTTTCAATTCCAGAAATACCATTATTATCTATATCTGTTTGCCCAACAACGTGACTGAATAAATTCTTGTGTGGATATATTCTAGTTTGGGTCTTCTCAAACAATAAACCTTTTTCTCCTAAAGACCATAATTCTTTTCTCTCTTTTTCTGTTATATTTTTTTTTAGGTAAAAGTATTTATTTTTTTCAATTTTTTTACCTATATATCTCATATCAAATTCGGGATAAAATAGTTTGAGCTTTAACATTAAATTTTTTTTATCTTTTACCAGGTTTGGTTTGATAGCTACGTTATAGACTTGAATATTTTTAGCGATTATCTCACCATTTCTGTCTGTAATATCGTTTCTTAATGGCTTTGAAATTACACTTTTAAAATCTTGAACCGTCTCTGAATTTATAACTTGTGCTGAGGTTATAAATATTTTCAAAGTAAATATAAAAAATAATGAAAAAAAAACAAAAAATAATAAATAGATTCTATCTTCTGTAATATTAATTTTATTTTTTTTTAAGATGTTATCGGGATAATGATCGTAATCCTTAAAATAAAAGCTTTTTTGATTTAAGTGTGAATTTTTTTTGTTTTTAATCATTTAATTTTTTTGTTTGCTGAGAATTATGTTTTAAAAATTCGTCTGTTGATAAAAAAAACCTAGAATAATCAAAACTAAAATATTTTTCTTTATCAAATTTAGCCAAATTTTCTCTAAGTTTTTCAGGACTCGATAAATAAACAAAATCGACTTTTGCATTATTAAACTCTTTTTCTAAAATTGAGATTTCTTTTTTTAGTTTTTTTATGTCTTTTTCAGTATTTCTAGTTTCATTCTTTATAAAAGATGTAAAAATCATTAAAATAAAAAAAATACACAATGAAATAATTAATGATTTATTAAACATGTCTGCTTTCCAATTCCAGATATTTTGCAAATTTTTTTTTAAGATCTTCTGGATAAACAAAATCATATTTGCTCCTTACTACAAATCGTAATTTGGCTGATCTAGAAGGGTTATTTTTTTCTATCTCTTTGCTAGTAGGTGTAATTATTTTGTTTGTATAACTTTTAAAAAGGTCTTTTTTATTATTTTGTATATCTGGATAATATCTTGATGTTATAGGTTTATTACTTGAAAAATTAGTAAAAAAAAATTTAACTATTTTATCTTCTAAAGAATGAAAACTTACAACAATTATTTTGCCTCCGGATTTTAATAATTTTGTTGCTTCAACTAAACCATAAATTAATTCTGATATTTCTTTATTAACAAATATTCTTATTGCTTGAAAAGATTTTGTTGAAATATTAATTTTTTTTCCCAAATCTCTTCTTTTACTTTTTTTTATTATTTTTGTTAAATCCGTTACTGTTGTGATCGGTTTATCTTTTCTTTGATTAATAATATTTTTTGCTATGTAATAAAATTCTTTCTCTTCTCCAAAAACCCTTAAAATATCGCTAAGAGTTTTTAGACTTAAATTATTTATAACATCTAATGCTGTTGTAGAATTTAAACCCATACACATATCTAATTTATTTTTTGATTTAAATGAGAAACCTCTTTTTAGATTTGAAATTTGAAAAGAGGAAAGTCCAAGATCAAAAATTATACAATCAGCTTTTTTTTTATTTTTATAAAGAACTTTACTGATTTCACTAAATTTTAAATTATGAAATGTAAATCTATTTTTAAAATTATTTTTTAAGTTATCAGCATATACTTTGGTATTAATATCTCTATCTATAGCTATAACTTTAGTGTTTGGAAAAGATAAGATGGCATTTGAATATCCTCCACCACCAAAAGTACAATCTACAAATAGTCCACCATTATGTGGTGAACAAATTTTCAAAACTTGATCCAACATCACAGGATAATGAACGAGATTTTTTATCGATGAAATATCTTTCATCTGAGCCGGCTCTAAAATTTTTGGTTACGCAAAAATGCCGGTATTTCAAATTCTTCTTCTTCTTTTAAAACTTCATCTTTGTTATCTTCTGATGAGGTATTAATTGTTCCCTCATCAGAAAATAATTGGGGGGAAGATTCTTCCTGAGAATTATCTAAGTCTGTTGTGTTCTGCGATTTTTCATCAAAAATAGAAATATCTTCTATTACAACTTCTTCTTGGGTTTCAACTCTCTCATCCTGACTTTTGTCAATTTGATTTAAATTATTTTCAAAATAAGCAGCGTTATCCAATGAAATTCCAGAAATCAAATCTTGCTTTTTTTCTATATTGCTTTCTTCTCTAGCTTCTTCGTCTAATTTCAAAGCAGTTGCTCCCTGTATAGAACCTAAATCAGGAATTGTCGTAGACATAACAACTTTGTTTGTGGAATTTTCCGAATAACCTGTGTTTCTAGTATGTATCCTATGCACATTGTTTGACTCTGATTTTGGCTCAGGACTTTCTCCTCCATCCAGTGCTGTTGCTACAATTGAAACTCTCATTTTTCCATTTAAATTTTCATCTTTTATTGCACCAAAAATAAGTTCCGCTTCTGGATCGACTTCAGCTCTTATTTTGTTTACTGCTTGGTCAACTTCAAAAAGTTTAATATCTTCACCGCCCGTAATATTCACAAGCAGGCCTTTGGCACCTTTTAAAGAATAATCGTCTATTAAAGGATTGTTTAAGGCAAGTTCAGTTGCTGCAATGGCTCTGTTTTCTCCATCTGCTTCACCTGTACCCATCATTGCTTTGCCCATAGAGCTCATTACTGTTTCAACATCAGCAAAATCTAAATTTATTAAACCAGGTCTTACCATTAAATCTGTTATACTTCTAACTCCATGTTTCAAAACATCATTAGATAAAGAAAAAGATTTTTCGAAAGTTGTAGACTCATTTGCAATTTTAAATAAATTTTGATTAGGTACAACTATTGATGCATCTAAATGTTTTCTCAACTTGTCCCAACCTTCCATAGCTCTTCTCATTCTTTTTGGTCCTTCATAGGAAAAGGGCAAGGTGATGACTCCGACTGTTAATATGTTTAATTCTTTAGCTGCTCTGGCAACAACATGTGAAGCTCCGGTCCCGGTTCCTCCACCCATCCCTGCAGTGATAAAAACCATATTGGCACCTTGCAAATAAGTTACTATTTCGTTCAAGGACTCGTCAGCTGCTGCTTGACCAATATCATTTTTTGCACCTGCACCAAGTCCTTTCGTTAAATTCATCCCAATTTGAATTTTTGCATCTGCGTTATTTTCTTTTAAATCTTGAGCGTCAGTATTTACCGCAACAAACTCTACGCCCTCCATTCCATCTTCTATCATGGCATTAATTGCATTTCCTCCTGCACCGCCAATTCCCATAACCAAAATTCTTGGCTTTAACTCCTTTAATTCCCCACCACCAATATTAATTGTCATACACCCTCCTTTTTAAATTTATTATCCCATTTTAAAGCTGATCTATTAATGTAAGATTTTTTTCTTGCGATTGACTTAAAATTTTCAAAATTTTTGGGGTCCCACATTTGAAAAACTTTTCCTAAGCCAACAAATACAATGCTTGATTTAATCTTTGCATGTTTTAATAATTTATCTGGAATCGATACTCTACCTTCGCTATCGAAATTTAGGTTTATACTTTCTGATAAAACTGATGTTGCAAAATAATCTCTTTTGTCTTCAAAAGGTCCTAACGTGTCAATACTTTCAGACAACTTTTCAATTCTGTCTTGGGCACAACCATCTAAAGCTGAATGATTGAAGGAAGGATACGTAATAAAACCATTGTAACCCATAGAATTTAGATATGCTCTAAAACTAGATGGCACGGACACCCTTCCCTTTTTGTCTAATCTGTTCTCGTAACTTGAC
>MDTB01097212.1_pt1 | contig 30453 bp, 24 predicted proteins | sample 811161 | NCBI WGS metagenome assembly MDTB01 (sample SAMN05326650, study PRJNA326480) | marine metagenome | isolation source: seawater | place: Mediterranean Sea | collected 2009 | reverse complement strand
TTCTTATCAATCGTCCACAACTAGGCAAATCGATATTTTCTGCTGTCTTTATTCTCTCACTGAATAAATCAATGAAGGTAGAAAGGTCGACATCCCAAGGATCTAAGGATTCAGTCTGAAAGAGCTGGAACACTAGCGCTATTGACCTATCTATCGGATCTACCAACATCTGATGTTCTCCATTTTCCATTTCAGCGATTTCTACTAATCTATCGATAAATGGAGAAATCGCTTCATCTTCTTCTCCACCTAACAATCGATTTACAATATCAGAACGCAAATGATGAGAATTGAGGATATCCATTCAGCCACCTCACTCCTTTAGTAAATTCTCATCTTCTGGAATTTGCTCAGAGGTTTCTGCTAATTTTTCAGCCGCATCTGCCTCTTCGAGACGGTTTTCCCAATCCAATTTTTCATCCAAATCCTCTTTCGTATCGGCTGCCCTATCCCCCAATAATCCCAACGAAGAGGGATCATCTTCAGAAGATTCTTCTTCTCTAATTCCTCCAAGACTTTCCGGATTCTGCAACGGTTCAGGCACCATAGGTCGATTCTGAGGATTTGGTAATTCGACCATGTTTTCTTTTTCTTCTGCAATCTTCTTTTGAGCCTCTAATTCAGCTTCAGCAGCTTCACCCATCTCAACTGCAGCATCTCTATCGAAATTCATGATTAATCGACTACATCCATCTCCACCATGAGTAACACCAATGTGATGATCTGCCATTTGGAGACTTACCTTTCTCAATGTAACCATAATAAATTGGGCGCGTCCACTTCTAAGTCGACATAGTTTAGCAATACTTTCAGCATTGAAGGAATCCAAGTTTTGATCAACTTCATCGAAATAGTAGAACGGAGAAGGTTCGAAATCTTGAATGGCAAAGATAAGGGCCAAGGCAGCCATTGATTTTTCACCACCTGAAAGAAGGTTCAAGCGGGTTTTATTGCTCTTACCGGGTGGTTGAGCCCACATTTCTAAACCTCCTGTGAAAGGATTATCTGGATTTTCAAGCTTTAGATCTCCTTTTCCTCCAGGCTGAAGAATTTGATAGACTCTTGAGAAATTCGTTGCTACTTGGTTCAATACTTCTGTGAGCCTTAAACGTCGTTCAGATTCTAGTTGATCAGCAATTTCAATCAAACGTGTTCGTCTATCTCTTAATGATGAGGCGTCTTGACGGAGTTGCTCAACTCTAGCTGCGGCTTCATCATATTGTTCTATGGCAAGTTGGTTTACATTTCCAATTTGGCTAATCCTTCGCTCTAATCCTCTTACCTTTGATTCAATTTGTGTAAATGCAGGAATACTATCTCCTTCTTCAGGAATTGAGATGTTCATTTGAGACATTTCAACGGATAAATCCTTGAGGACAGAGTGTTTTCTATCAATCTCTGAATTAAGCTCTGTGATTCTTGCCATCATTGTTATTCGTTTTGAATTCATTGACTCTAGATTAGCGCGCAATGTCGCTCGTTCTTCAACAAATTCCATTCTTTGCTCGTCTAATTCTTTCTGTTCTTCACTTACCTGAGAATGTATTTCTCGTAGTCCTTCGAGTTCTTCTCCCCACTCTTCTCTCTTGGATTCTAATTCCTTAATTTGGTTTTCATTTTCTTGAGCAAGGGAACGAGATTCCTCTTCTCTATGCTCTAATTTTTGCACTTCTCCTTGAATAATATCGAGTCTTTCCTTACTTGTTGACAAGGAGGATTCAGCCTGAATTGACACTCTTGATGCTTCTGTAAAAGCCTCTTGAGCATCCCTTAGTCGCTTAGACAAATGTTCAGGAGTCTGGGAACGCAATCGTTCCATTAGTTCATCTCGATTAGAAATAGCAGCAAGATGCTCGGCTTCTGCTTTTGCAGAAGCAATTTCAGAATTTTCGACTTCTTTTGCCTTCTTTTTCAATTCTATTTGTGCATCATTTAGTCTCTTCTTTATGTCAGATTGTCTGGAACGTGCTCTTTCCAAGTCACCCTTAATCTCTCTAGCACGCATTGAACCATCTTCTTGAGTTAAAGAATTGATACGAGTTCTGATTTCTTGTTGAGATTCTTGATTCTTCTGTACTGCAGATTGAACAGTCATGTGTAATATCTCAGCAGAATCAAGCGCAGAAGATGCTTTTTCAACAATGGATAAACCTAGTGTTTTACCACCACCAAATGATGATGAAGGGGTACGACTAACTCCTCCCACCATTGCACCAGATGCTTCGAAAACTGTGCCATCTAACGTTACCATGCGAACGCCGCCCATATTCCCTCTAGCGACATCCATATTCTGGACAATCAATGTGTCTCTAACTGCAGTTCTAACTGCATTTTCAATTTCTGAATTATAATCTAAAAGGTCCGCTGCAAAACCTACTACTCCGTTTTGTCTAGAGACCATTAACGCACGGCCTCCAGCACGTCTTACTTGCATTTTGTTAAGTGGTAAGAAAACTGCTCGCCCTAGACGACCCTCCTTTAGACGACGGATACACATTGAAGCAACTTCATCATCTCTAACAACAATGTGATTCATCCCTCCGCCTAAAGCATGAGATAGAGCCAGAGCATGAGAATCATCCTTGGGGATACATAATTCATTTAGTGGCCCTAAAATTCCATCAATTTCTCCGGAATCTCTCATTCCACATATTGCCTTGACTGCCTGAGCTTGATGAGAAGATCTACCTGACTTTTGTTCCATTTCTTGGCGGACACGAATAAGTTGTCTTTCTGCATCATTTCTAGCATTTTTAGCACCGATCTCTTCTTGACGCAGGGTTGTTTCAGCTTTTTGCAATCGTATTAATTCTTGACCTAATTTTTTACGCTCTTCACCAGAATCTACTCCTCCAAAATCTTCTAATTCCATCTCTAAATCGGATACTTCCATCTCTGCATCCCTGTGAGAATCTTGTAATTCTGCAACTTGTCCATGGACAATATCAGCAGACTGGCGTGCTCTCTCAGTTTGTAAAGTTTGAACTTGAAGACTATCTGATAATTTGGTAGCCTCATTTACTGCCTTCCCATAAGATCTATTCAGATCCATTGTGGCCTTATCGCCTTGTTCCATGGCTTTCCTTGCATCTGATTCGTCTGTTTTTGCCTTCTGCATATCTAATTTAGCATTTGTTAAACGATTTTCAGCATCCTCTATTGCCGAAAGATGTTTCAATATCGATTCTTTTGCTTGACTAATTTCTTTCTCTAGGGTTTTAGCCTCAACTAATGCTCTTTCTGATGAATTTTTTAATTCGAGGACTTTGTCTCCTGCTGCTTCGATGTCTATCTCAAGACGCCTGATTCGTTCCAAAGTTCCACGTTCTGAAGAACCAAGTAAAGCATTCATCTCTCTTTGAATTCGTACTATCTCATCATCCAGAAATTGAACTCTAAGTTCCGAGGTTTCGCACGAATCTTTGAGTTCTTCGGAAGAAGAAATGTAACGTGTCCTCTCTTCGCCTAACATTCGAATTTCTTCAAATTGTGCTCTATGTTTAGATTGCATCAACAAAGATTTGGATTCTTGGAGATCCAGGATTAAATCTCGATACTTCAATGCCTTCTCTCTCTCTTTTTCTAGACTTTCAATACGATCAATCTGTTGATTCTCAAAGACATCTATCATTTCTAATTGGGACTCAACTTGTTTCCTTTGACGATCTGCCTTTCTCAACTCTTCATCGTATTGGGTAACTCCTGCTACATCTTCCAGAACCCTTCTTCTCTCTAGAGGGGTCATGGTGGAAAGACTAGCGACATCGCCTTGAAGGACAATGTTGTAGCCATCTCCTCGTGCTCCTGCCTCAATCAATAATCTCCTAAATTCAGTACTAGATGATGGGCGATCATTTAGCCTATATGCTGAAACAGCTGCTCCTTTTGAATTGAGTTTGACTGCACGAGTGAAGCATACTTCCTCCGCATCAACCTTCAAACGTCTTTCTCCAGAATCATTGGGCGGATTATCAAAAATTAGAGTGACCATACAAGATTTTGCAGGCTTACTTCTACTTCCTCCATTGAATATTAATTCCTTAACATTTTGAGCTCTAAGGGACTTCGTTGAACGCGTACCTAAAACGAACTGAATTGCATCGCCACTATTCGATTTACCCGAACCATTAGGACCAGTGATTGCAGTAAATCCTTCCTCTAAATCTATCACCAATTCACCCATGAAAGATTTGAAATTTTCAAGTTCAATTCTTTTCAGATGCATCGTTCCACCTCATAATCCCATCCATAATCGAGCACCTCGATGGCTTACAGCAAACCTGAGGACACTTAAATCAACACGGTCAGAGATAGTAATTACGTTCGTTTTGAAGCACTGCTAATCAACGCCGAATCACATTGAACCTGAAGAACCACATTCCGAACAACCTGAGCCACTACAATAATGACATACCCGTCCAACTTTTTCTTCAAATTCATCGGAAGAACCTAATTGAAATACATCTTCTAAAATATCTAAACCCAATATTCTACGCATTTGTCCTACGCTCATATCCGTTCCATCTAATTCCATCTTCCCACGATAACTGATTCTACTCGACGACGTTTTAGTGAAAATTTGAGCATGATTGGTTGAACCTCTACGGAATAAAACAATCCCAATGATTATCAAAAATAAATTCACAATCAAAGAAGGGATGCCAATTATCGCTTCCCATTCAACACTTGAACCGCTAGGATTGGATATCCCGATAATATCCATTACCCCAAACACTGCTAATATCGCGCCCCCAATCATTAGCCCCCACGATTTCCTTCTAGATTGTCCTTTGGAACTTAATCTAAGATTAAGAGCAGACGACAAGCCAATAAATCCTAAAATTAAGCCTAATCCACCTACCAAAATATCAGGGAGAGCATAACTACCCAAAGGATGCAAACATGAAGATTGTCCAGAATTTTCTATTTGATCAGAGATATTTGATTCAGTGCAAGAAAACGTGGCTAATCCAATAAGATCTACTTTCTGGTTAATTGAAGTCTCTTCTTCATTCCATAATCCATACTCGACATTCCAGATTACAATAAACAAAAGAAAACACCCAAAAACGGCTAGAACTAATCGAGATGCCTTGGACACAGGTCATCATGCAAAGAGTAGGCTATTCACGCTATCGCAAAAAAAGGCACCCTCTGCACGAATCTTCATGCGAGATTGCCAGTACGACACTACATGGTGCAGAGGGTGATGCAGTTTGACGCCGTCGTAGTCGGCTCAGGAATTGCAGGACTCACCATGGCTGTAGGTCTAGCAAGAGAAGGTAGAAATGTCGCTTTAGTCACTAAAAAGCAACTCGAGGACTCATCTACAAATTGGGCTCAAGGAGGGATTGCAGGAGTCCTAGATACAACAAATGAAGAGTCTATTGAAAAGCATATCCAAGATACTCTCGATGCAGGAGATGGACTATGTGATGAAGATGTAGTCAGAAGTGTTGTTCTTGAAGCGGCAGATCGAATTCAATCTCTCATTAGTGAAGGAGTGATCTTCGACCGTGCTTCTGATGGGAATTTCGACTTAGTTAAGGAAGGAGGGCATCAGGAAAAGAGGATTCTACATGTTAAAGATAGGACTGGAGCAGCAATTGAAAGTACTCTGATTAATCGATTACATCAAGAAAAGGTGACAATTTTAGAAGGATGGATGGCTGTAGATTTAATTTTAGAAAAACAAAATTCTCCAAGAGAAGGAATCAGAGGGATATGGAGTTTAGACCCCGAAGGAGAAGTACATTCAATTGTCTGTAAGGCGTTAATTCTTGCAACAGGAGGAGCAGGAAAACTGTGGAGAGAAACTACGAATCCATCTGTAGCCACAGGAGATGGGATTGCAATGGCGCATCGAGCTTCTGTAAAAACTACACATATGGAATTTATTCAATTTCACCCAACTGCGTTAGCAATGCCTGGCGAACAACCATTCCTAATTACAGAAGCTCTTCGAGGTGCTGGAGCAATTTTAATGACCTTAGAAGGATTACAAGAGTATCGAAAATCAAGGAAAAAGCCTGATTATTTTTCTTACATGAAATCTATTGACCCTAGAGGATCTTTAGCCACCAGAGATATTGTTGCTAGGTCTACAGATCGCGTCCTCAAAAAAAGTGGAGACAAGCATGTGGTTCTTGTAACTGAACATCTAGATGGAGAAAACCTGAAAAGTAGATTTCCGACAATAAATGAAAGATTAGCCAAATATGGCTTAGAATTAGGACCGGATCCAATTCCAGTCACTCCAGCTGCACATTACATTGTAGGGGGGATAGAAGTAGATAGTAGAGGACAATGCAAGACATTTGATGGATCTATCTACAAGGGACTTTTTGCAGTTGGAGAAGTCGCATGTACAGGCCTTCATGGAGCAAATCGATTGGCATCAAACAGCCTGCTTGAAGCGATTGTAATGACGCATCGGGCACTAAAAAATGCAATTGCTGAGACTGAAAAAAACAAACAAAGTGATACTGAAGTTCCACTTTGGAGAGCTAATGGTCTTGAAGATTTGATAGAACACGCTCCACTAAAGGCAGATCGTGAGGCATTACAGACAATTATGTCAGACGATGTAGGTCTTGTTCGAAGAAATGAACGGCTTCAAAGAGCACAACGGAAAGTTCTCCATATCGGTGAAGAAATTGACCGAATCTGGAGAAGTTCAAAACCAACAAGAAAATTAGTTGAATTAAGAAATATGTCAATTGTTTCTTCTCTCGTGATTGATGCAGCTATTTCGAGAAAGGAAAATGTAGGGTTACACTACAATCTAGATCAATGAACAATGAATCAGAATTCTCAATCAAGGCATTTTCAAAAGGTATATTCTAATTTATTGACAGACCTCGGACTAAATCCCAAAGTGTCTGAGTCCGGGGGACTGGAATTCCATGCAACTCTGCTCTTTCTACAATCGCTCCACAAATCCAATCTACTTCAGTAGGGACACCATGAATCACATCTTGTAACATACTACTTTGATTCTCAGCAGTAGATATCAATACTTCATTCAAAGTATTATCTAAATTATCAAAATCAATATTTATACCTTCAAATTGAGCTACTAGTGCACCTTCCATCATGACATCAATTGCTAGTTGATTCAGAGGAGATGTTAGTAAAGCACCATTTCTCACCCCACAGATTGCAGAAATAGGATTGATTGCTAAATTTATGAGTAACTTCTCCCATATTGATGGTGAAATATCAGATACTAGAACAGGAAAAAGGTTGGATTCATGTAAAATTTCTACCACTTTTTCATATAATCCCGAACGAATCGCTAATTTCTCTTCATCCAATGGACCAATAACGATTCTCCCCTCTCCCCCAAGTCTAATTTCTACAGGACCTATACGATTAGATCCATGAGTCACACATGCACCAAATGTCCTCCCCCTCCCCACTATTGATGCAACTCTATCTAAGTGACCTAAACCATTTTGAATTGCAATTACAAAACCATTACTTACCAAATGTTTCTCTGCAATGCTAGTTAATTCAGATACAGAATTTTGTTTACAACAAATTATTGCAACATCCAGTTTCTTGTCAGATTCAAGAATTGAAAATTCAGGGGGAGTCAAAACCTCTACAGAATCTGATGAATGAACAATTATGCCCCTCTCTTGCAAAGGAATTAATGATTCTCTCCGAGAATAGATGTATGGATGAACCCCTGCCTTTGCTATCTTAAATGTAAGTAAACAACCAATTGCACCAGTACCAAAAATACCTAACCGCAATCAATCACCCAAACTACATTCAAACCCTGAATAACACATAGACGCCAGATGTATCTCAAGGCCAATTGATGATGATTCAAACCAAATAGCAGTAAATCCATCTGTAACATTAGACCTAGTAGTATCAAATGAAAACGACTCATTTGCACCTATCTCAGAGGGGAATGAGATATTCCAAACAGAATCCAAAGATATTGATGAATGAATTACTGGAATTAATGAAACTGGTTCAGAACCTACATTTGAGAGGTTCACTGATTGGACATTGATATTAGAATCTAAAACTAACATTTCTTCGTTAATCAAAATACTTGGCCCACTTACCATTTGATAGTTAAAACGAAGAGATTCACCACATACTGTCAATATACCAAAATCAGGAATTACCAATCTTCCGCTAGTAGTATCTTCAGAAATATGTATAATTTGTGAGCCATTGAAATTCTCATCAAACGTGTGATTACTATTCTGAGATAATTCTACAGCGACAAATTCAGGACAAGAACTCGATTGATTAACATGCCATCCAAGAGCCTCGGCGCCAAATGGATTTGAATCAGTAAATTCAAACCCATCTTCTAAGGCAATAGCCGAACGATTGACATCCAACAAACCCGCTTTCAAGGAGAAAGATGAACCATCATCAGACTGATAATTGATTACTGGGCCACTAATTCTACCATCTAATGATGTACCTGCTAACTGTATTGCACCTTCCATTGGCTCTACACAGACTATATCAGGTGATTCCATTGTAATGTTCATTGGGTCATTTACGACATGAGTCTCTCCTCCGACTATAGTCCACATAGGATTGTCCACAGTTATGTTTGCAGGTAATGATTCTAGTCCAACTACCACATCTACACAGTGATTCTCTTCACTAGAATACCAGCCTTCGCTCAATATTCTCACTGAACCTGTTACATTTACAGTAGTTTGGTGATGAAATGTAATTCCACTCGAAGTACTATGTAAATCAAAATTCAATTGAATTACCCCTGTTATTGAATTAGAAGGAGGATCTAGTTTGATTAATAAATTTCCAGGAGAACGTTGAGAAATATCCGAATAATTACAATCTAATCCAGAAAAATTATCCTCACCTGGACACATTATTTCGATGCCCCATCCTTCAATAACTCCAGAAGGAGAAACATGAATACTTCCAGAACTATCCAACACACCCTTAGGTATGAGAGTGTATTCTAATGTTGAATTATTACCAAACATAATATCGTGATTCACAATCCATTCTTCCATATCCAAATCATGATCCCAATCATCTATTGAATAATTTACATCATAAGTGGGTAGGGCAATAATTAGCATTACTACAGCCATAGGCGTAATCCATGAAGGCATAGATTCATTCGCAATATCTGTATCATTAACTACCATAGGAACTGGGATTGAATCACTTTGAAAACGTCTCCAAATCGCCAAACTCGCTATAGCAATCCATAACCAATATTGACCCTGTAAATTTACCAAAAGTGCAACTACAACAGTAAATAAAAGAAGTTGTGCTTGCTCTGAAGTTTCGGTAGCCCACTTAGCAGCACCGCGAATAGCAGTGTACAGGTGATCTCCTGGAAAATTAGGAATTGGGAGTAACAAAATAAATCCTACAATCGTCATTCCATGTCCTGCTAACAGCATAGGAGATGCCCATTGAGTTCTGAAAACTATTGAGTCTCCAATTAACAACGAGCCAATAAGTTCTGTAAACCAATTCAAATCCAAAACGAATGGAATTTCTTCAATCGGAAGAGGATTAGTTGGAGTAAAGTGTAAACCCGCTAATGCAAACCCTATTCCAGAAATAATCAATGTAAATGGTAAAACCAGCGAAACATGAGCTAAACTGATTCGATTCGGAAACTGAATCTCATCAATACGACGAAGTTGGAGAATTCCAATTAATCCAAACGGCCAAATTGGACTCAATCCTGTTATTGGAAATGGTATACTAATAGGCAAAAGATGGTCTACCTTTACCCCATAAGAATTAGCGACGAATCTTCGAATAAAACTTGCTAGAGCAATTGTACCCATTACGGGCATTGCATACTCAATTCCACCTATACTCAGAGCCTCGAAAGAACTAGAATCAATAGAGGAATTTACTCTTCCAATCCAACCTGCACCAATTATTGTTAGAAAGATAAAAGAAAGGAGCCACAAGAAAATCTGAGTACCATTTCGAATGACAGCATTTCTTACACGAATAGGAGATATCTCCAGAATATATGGCTCATCATCTTCAAGATTAGGAACCCAACCTAAAGGAGATAATTTTGAACGCAGATTGTCAAGACTAGATTCTACATCATCTCCAACTGCATCAACCATCCATGCAAATCCATACTGTGCCTCATTTATTTCAGAAATTATTACGAAATGTTCAGCAGTTAACTGCTCAAGAAAATCACGTTGTGTCCAAGCCTTTCTTTCCAAACGGAGTGCCGGTACATCTGGTTCGCCCAACACTTCCACCAGTTAAGCGTCTAACTAGTTGGATATGTAATTATGTTAACACGTAAAGAAAATTAAGACTAGAAAAAATAGAGAAATCACTTATTTTTAAATCGCTTTAGTCTAAATGTCTCTTCTCTCTCCATCTCTTCTAACCTAAGTTGAATGAAAGATTTCGCTTCCTCCATTTGTGGGATGACAACGAACTCAAGTGCATTCACTCTTCTTTTCGTTGCCTCTATCTCTTCAAGAAGGCGCTTGAGAGTAGCTTCCATTTCTGAAGCCTTAACGATCTTCTCAATTAGGGCTGAATATCCATCAGCAGCCTCATCAATATATGGGGAACCACCAACTAATCCCATTCCTCTTTCATCCATAGTCGAAGAAAGATTTTCACCAGATACGCTAGGAACTACGACACCCATGATATTGCGTCTTTCAACCATAACCTCAGGGTGATTTGAGATAGCGATTGCAGCACTCTGAACCTCGAGTCCACCTTCAATAGCACTTGCTAAATCAATTCCTTGTTTTGCCTCTCTAAATGTTTGAACAAGTTCTTCACGTGCCGAAATCATCTCAGAAAGAAGAGTTCTAAATTCATGGAAAAGACCATCTCTCTTCATTTTCAGAAGTTTATATCCATTCTGTGTCTGTTTAATTCGACGTTTCAAGTTGATGAGTTCACTGCGTGTAGGCTTGATATCTAACGCCATAGTAAATCACCTCCTTATTTTTCCTTCAATAAATTTATTCTTTCTTTTCTGTAGGATGATACTTCGAAATAAGTTCATCATCCAATCTTTCAAGATACTTGGTGTCAATATTCGCTAATAATTCCCAACAGAGATTTAGTGTTCCATCGATTGTTCGATCTTCATCTCTCCCCTGTCTTACGAATTTATCCTCAAATATATCTGAGAACTTTAGATATTGTAAATCTCTTTCATTCAAAGCATCCTCACCAACAATTGCTACAAGACCGCGAAGTTCACGACCTTGCGCATATGCTGCATACATCTGATCGCTGATTTTCTTGTGGTCATCACGTGTAGTTTCTTCACCAATACATCCACCCATCAGTCTAGAAAGTGATGGAAGAACGTTAATCGGTGGATAGATTCCTGCTTGATGTAATTCACGAGAAATTACAATTTGCCCTTCTGTGATATATCCTGAAAGATCAGGAATTGGATGAGTGATATCGTCACCAGGCATAGTCAAGATAGGGAATTGAGTAATACTTCCCTTCTTTCCTTTTACAATTCCCGCTCTCTCGTAAAGCATTGCTAAGTCAGTATACATGTATCCTGGATAACCTCTTCGACCTGGAACTTCTTCACGTGCGGCACCAATCTGACGGAGAGAATCACAATAATTCGTCATGTCTGTGTAGATAACTAGTACGTGATAGTCGTGTTCAAACGCAAGATATTCAGCGGCTGTCAAAGCAAGACGAGGAGTAATCAAACGTTCAACTGCTGGATCGTCTGCTAGATTAACGAACAAAGCAGCATTTTCTAGAGCACCAGTACGTTCCAAATCTGCTCGGAAGAAATTGTATTCTTCTGCAGTAATCCCCATTGCACAAAATACTACGATAAATTCTTCATCGCTGTCCTTCAATTTAGCCTGACGAGCAATCTGTAATGCGATATCGTTATGCGGAAGTCCAGATGCACTAAAGATGGGAAGTTTCTGTCCTCTAACCAAAGTAGTACAACAATCAATTGCACTTACTCCTGTCTGAATAAAATCATGAGGAGATTGACGTGAATAAGGATTGATAGCTGCACCAATAATATCTGCTTTCTCATCAGCAACAATATCTGGCCCACCGTCTCTTGGACGGCCTGCACCATCTAAAATTCGGCCAACTAATCCTTTGCTAACTGGTAACTTGAAAACATCTCCAAGGAATTTTACACCTGCTCTTCTATCAATACCTTCAGTACCCTCGAAAACCTGTACAACAACCATATCATCAGATGTGTCTAGAACTTGTCCGTTCTTTGTTGAACCATCTGAAAGACGAATTGTTACAATCTCACCATAAGCTACTGGTTCAGTCTTCTCTAGGAACACCAAAGGTCCCTTGATATCAGTAATTGTCTTGTATTCTTTACTTGTCATTTTTCATACCCCCCTACTGGGCCTCCACGGAATTGCCAATCTGACTTACCATTTCTTCAACTAGTCCCTCAATCTTCTCAAGGTAACCTTCTGCAAATCTAGCACGCATTAATTCGATACGTGCTGGAACATTCACAACATCTTCTAGAACTGCTCCCGCAGCCATAGCTTTTTTCGCTTCTTCTTGGAAAGTAAGTATTGCACGAGCCATTGCATATTGCTGCTCAACTCCACTGTAAGCATCAACAGGATCGAATCCATTCTGTTGGAGGAAGTATACACGGATCATACGTGCAACTTCAAGAGTTAGTTGCTGGTCCATAGGCAATGCATCTGAACCAACCAATTGTACGATTTCTTGCAATTCTGCTTCGACCTTTAGAAGAGCACTTATCTCAGTTCTAACCTCAGGGAAATCACTGGCAATATTGTCCCTAAACCATTGATTTAAGCTCTGAGGATACAGTGAATAAGAATTCAGCCAATTAATTGCTGGGAAGTGCCTTTGTCTAGCAAGACCTGCATCGAGACCCCAGAAAACCTTGACAATACGCAATGTACCTTGACTAACAGGTTCTGAAATATCGCCACCAGGTGGAGAAACTGCTCCGATTACAGTAACAGAACCATCATCTCCGTTTAGGGTCTCAACACGACCTGCACGCTCATAGAATTCTGCAAGACGGCTAGATAGGTATGCAGGATAGCCTTCTTCACCGGGCATCTCTTCAAGACGACTTGAAATTTCACGCATTGCTTCTGCCCACCGACTAGTTGAATCAGCCATAAGAGCAACATCATATCCCTGATCACGGAAATATTCTGCAATCGTGATTCCAGTGTATACAGATGCTTCTCGAGCAGCAACAGGCATATTGGAAGTGTTTGCAATCATTACAGTTCGGTTCATCAACGGTTTACCTGTGTTTGGATCGATAAGATGAGGGAATTCATCTAATACTTCTGTCATTTCATTTCCACGTTCTCCACATCCAATATATACTACAATTTGAGCATCTGAATACTTAGCAAGAGATTGTTGGGTAACCGTTTTTCCTGAACCAAAAGGACCAGGGATTCCAGCAGCTCCTCCTTTCGCTAATGGGAAAAGGAAATCCAGGATTCTCATACCAGTAACCAATGGCGTATCTGGAGCATATTTCTGATTGAAGGGCCTAGGATGACGTACAGGCCATTCCTGCATCATCTGAATCTCTGTTCCATCATCTAGAGTACAAACAGTCTCAGTGACGTTAAACTCACCCGATTCGATGGATTTAATTTTTCCAGAAGCCTTAGGCGGTACCATGATTTTATGAGTAATTGTGTCAGTCTCTTGAACTGTACCAATTACTTGTCCTCCAGAAACTTCGTCACCCACAGAAGCAGTTGATTCGAATGTCCACTTCTTCTCAAGATCAAGTCCATCTGCATCTACTCCACGAGTAATGAACACACCCATGACTTCCTCTAAAGTTTGAAGAGGTCTTTGGATTCCATCGTAAATCTGAGTTAGAAGACCAGGGCCAAGTTGTACAGAAAGTGTCTGACCTGTACTGAATACAGGTTCGCCAGGACGTATGCCAGAGGTGTCTTCGTAAACCTGAATCACGGATTGTTCTCCATGTATCTCAATTACTTCACCCATTAATTTCTCATGGCCTACACGGACCACTTCGTACATTCTTGCATCAATTCCCGTCGCTGTAACGACAGGTCCTGAAATTCGATATATGACGCCTTCATTATTGCTCATGTCTTCACTTCCTTTGTGTTTTTTTTTACTTCCATAGATCGACACCTAGTGCCTTTCTAATAGACTCCCGCAATGTGTTGTCTTCCTCGGTACCAATACCGAGAAATGTGGGCGTAATGCTCAGATTTACCTGATCACGGATACGCTCCGGCAAACGACTAAGGTCGCGGGAATCTAATACAACGATGCCGATGTCATTATTGGACATCAGTTCACGACATGTTGCCGCGAGTTCATCAATATCTGTAGGGTTATGGAGATGGGTAACACCTGCTAATTGGAAACCAAGAGTGAACTCGGGATTTCCAACAACTGCTATTTCCATTCCTTTCCCCCCTACAATGTCAAGTGCGCTTCAATAATGCCTTCCGGCAAACCTGCCGCTTTACCGCGCACTAGTAAACGTAGGTTTTCAATCTCGAGTAATTTCCTCTCGATATAGTAAACAATAGGAACTCCAGAAATAGGATTGAGATGAGAAAAACGAAGTAATAATTCGCTTCTCTTATGATGGAATAAGTCTACAACTGGATCTAATGAAATACCTGAGTCTACAGCCGTAAAGGCGGCTTCAAGGCCCTCATCATCAAAACTAGGAGTTCTACGCAAAGCAGTAAGAATATCATCATTATTCTGTGCTGCTAGTAGACCTTTCTCTGTTGCCTTGGATAAGCCACTACCTGGAACAAATATTTCAGATCTCTTCTCGTTGGACAAACCTTGACGCATAGCCCTCATTATATTCAAAATATCACGATGTGCAATTTCCATTCTAAGATATCGTTTGAGACAAGAGTGTGGACCTCGTGTAGGTATAGATTTCAATGCCTGCCGGTAGTAGGCTCTATCTAGAGCGTCTTCGTATTCTGCCAAACCTGCTTCTGGAGGAACGTCAGAGAAAATTCTAGTTCCAATTCTCATCTTAGTGATAGAAGATGCTGCTTCAGCGAGGTTAGAGGATGAATCGATGATGGAGATCCATCGCGTATTGTGCGGATTTTCCGCAGGTAACGCACCTTCGCCTACTCTAGAGCTATCTGCTCCACTCTTAACTGCTCGAAGAACTGCTTTTGCCTTGTTAAAATCAACCCTTAAGGCCCAAACATCTACAATATCTGCTAATTCACCATTGCAAAAACGTTCGACTTCATGTACTTCTCGATCCAAATTATGACTTAATGCAGCTTCTACAAGTTCAGCACCATTTAGTCTGTGACCATATAGATCCATATCGGCACGATAGCCCGCATCACCAATTGTATTGGCAATACTTTCAGGTTCTAGTTTCAACAATTGTCGAATCCTAGTTCTATCGAGTAATCGAGACCTACGTGAACGAGCACGGGCTGCTGCATTTGCCCAATTAGCTCGTCCTAACCACATAGAAACCCCTCATTCTCCAAATAATGTCCTAGTTACATCGCCGAGGGAATCCATCCAGACTTCCTCTAGACGATTGTCAAACGTAAAATCCAATCTTATGCTATTATCTTCTGCAACAAGAATAAATCCGCCAAGTGCATCAATATCTTCACCAATATTGTAACCACTAGCCTTCTGTTCTAAGGCAGCCCTATCAATAGATGCAGGTAGTAATGTCATCTTGCCAGAACCTTCTGACTTAGCCTGTTTAAGCATAGAATCCAACATAGCCGAACGTTTCGACAACTTAGGATTACCAAGTTGACTACGAACTGCTTCTAATGTAATGTCTATTTCTTCTCTTCGGGCAATTAAAACATCCTTCTGATTCATCTGCCTAGCACTAGCAACTGATTCTTTAGCGATTTGAGCAGCTTCCAAATCTGAACCAGATAGAGTTGAAGTTGCATGAACTTCTACCTCTTTCTGAGCTTCAGAAGCAATTGTTGCCGCTTGAGCTTTAGCCTCTGAAATAATGGCTTTAGCTTCCTTCGCTGCTTCCGCTGCAATGTCTTTAGCAAGTTTTTCTAAACTCATAGTACAATCCTCACAATCGTGAATATAGTATTCGAATCCCGAATGTTCACATCAAGAACATTGCTAGGAAACCGAACAATACGATCGTCTCAGGCAATGCAGTGAAGATTAGACCTGTGACGAACTTATCGCCATCTTCAGCAACCATTCCGACTGCTGCTGCTCCAATCTGTCCTTGGCTGAGTCCAGTGCCAACACCAGCTAGACCTAGTGCGATACCTGCTCCAAGGGGCATACCCCAAGCATAACCGCCACTGGCTGTAGCTGCGACAGCACCTGTCGCTGCAACCACGTCTGCCATGCCAATGAAGGCTAGCAGAACGATCATCATTCTCATTACGTTTCTCATCATCTTTGGGTTCATTTCTCATTCCTCCGTTTTTTTGTATCCTGCGCGAAACCGCGCTGGAATGTTATCATTGCCCCGAATCCACCTCCACGAATTGGGACCGACCTCCTAGGGGAGCAAATGCTCTCCCTGAAGCGGTGTAGAATTGGCGCATCCATTCAACAAAATGGAGTCTGGCTGCATGGATATTCGGACTAAATACACCCAATACCCATGCGAATATCTGAACTGAAAACCAGCCAAGTAAAGCTATAATTGCAACTAATATGGAGCCACCAGAAGAGAAGCCCTCTACAATCATTGGATATAGCAAGCCATTTCCTGCTTCAGCGATTTTCACTCCAACAATACCAACTGCAAATAAACGAACATAAGATAGAGTAGTGGGCAACATTCCAATTGCTTCAATAGGACCTAGGAGAAGAGCCACAGGCAATGGTACATTCTCATGAGTTAGGTGTACTACAATCAATGCAACTCCAATTAATACTGCAACTGCACCACCGATTTGAATGTCAGAAAGTAATGCCTCATATTCTGCAGAAGGAGTTCCTTGAAGGATAAGATAGGCATATGAGAAAAAGAACCCTCCTCCCAATACTAGCATCCAAGAAACCTTTCCAAATAATGCACCGGACCAACCATGTCCATGTCTAATTTCATCTATAGCACCCAAAACAAAGGCAACCATCAGATGTACAACTCCCAGGTAAATAGTAAGTAGAATAAGATCAGTTAAGTTTCCAGTAACTCTGTGGAATGGGAATGCTAAGACAACACCCATAGGAAGATTTGCCTCAAACAAATTATGATGATTTGAGAATTCACCGCCATTTGGATACATTATTGAAAGGGAAGATGCCCATGACGGCACCCCATCTGTAAACACCCAATGACATCCTGAACTTGATGCTCCAGCAGCATGTAATGCTGCTTCACAATGATAATGAGGAAGAATTTCAAAACCTGCAAATTCGCCATAAATATATCCAAAGAGGATAGTAGATATTCCAATGTAAGACAAGAGTTTAGCTCCAAGAATACCTAATTCATTTCCAGAATCTTTAGTTTTCATGTACACAAGGCCTCCAAGACCTAATGTCATCAATCCATACAACATATCTCCTAGCATTAAGCCAAAGAACAATGGGTAGGTGAAAAGCATGAACACAGTAGGGTCAATCTTTCCATAATCAGAACGACCAACTGCATCAGTTAGTAACTCCATAGGCTTGGAAAGTCCATGATCGCCAAATGCAATAGGAGGGCTTGGAGAATTGTGGTCATCATGATGACCATGTAAACCGTGATGTTTTGGAGCCACATCAGTATCAACATGAATGTGACTGCAATAAGAGCCGATAGATGTTTTTACTTCCTCCACTCTATCTGCTACAACCCAACCATCGATAATAAACGCATACTTGCTAACAGCAATTCTAGTTGGAGCAGTGGATTCTACAAAATCTCTCTCGAGGAGTTCTAAGCCGCAAAGAAATTTCGGACCATGAGAAGAACTCCAATCCTCTAAACTGGTTTCTAAATTATTTTTCTCGTCAGAAAGGGATTCAAGATTCTTCTTTTCAGCAGATAATTCAGTAGAAGGGGATCCTTCCCCTGATGGAGGCTGAACTGCAGTAAATCCAAGCGAATCAAGTGCCTTTGAGGCTGAATCGGCATCTTCATTGCGGACGACTACTAAGCAAAGATGTCCTCTCTCAGTTTTCGCATCAGCAACAAAACCAATGACTCCAGCCTCTTTCAAAGAGGATTTCACTGAGCCCTTTCCTGAAATTCGACCAATTAATGTTGTAGCCGAATTATAACCCTCTAAGAGGTCTAAATCAACACCTAATGCAGTAAAATCTTCTAAGGATTGAACCCTTTCTTTTGAAGAATTAATCAACGAAGAAATATCTTCTATTCTCTCTATTTTACTTGCCACATCAGCAACCGCATCCTTCAATAGTCCAGAGAGCCATTCTCGAACATTAGATTCAGTTGCTTTTCCATCTGGACTCTCAGGATTAATCCAACTAGATACACTACGATAAGTAGTCAGTTGTTTAGCAATATCTTCATGGTCATCACGAGGAGACCCTAATTCTAATCCTGTTCCACCTTCACCATCAAAATCAATAATATCGATTGCATTGAGACCAACTAATCGATGCATTACATCATCAAGATTAGATCTTAATCCAGATGCCATAAATCGTGCCATTGGCCGATTTGTCATCTCTCCAACCATCAAAATCACCTTCTAATTTCGAATCGCATCTAAAACAAGAGAAATAGCTGCATCTCTATTAGATTCAGCATTAGAATGAACATCGGAAAGTGCTCCAGATCCAGACTTCTTAACTTTCGCTGCTTCCCCGGACGCGGAATCACGAGCAGCCTGAAGATTACTCTGAGCTGAGGCTTCAGTTTCACGTCGTCCACTATTGATTGACTCAGTAGCAGCAGAACGAGCATCAGAAAGTATTCTGGATGCTTTCTCTCTAGCATCAACAATCGTTTTTTCAGCAGAAGCTTCGGCTTCTTTGACCGCTCGTAGGATATCATCTCTTCCCAAAGTGAATCACCTTATTCTCGCCCAATATGGATGGGCTTATCATATTGACCGTTAAGGAATGAACAAATAAAATCACAACTCAAAACTCATATCTATGCGATAAGTGGGGCACGCGTGGACCACGCCTCAATGGAAGAAGATGACTGGGTGACCCTCCAGTCTAATCTAGAAGCAACTATCCCTGTATACGACCGAATCAATCGATTTGCAACATTTGGTCAAGATCAAAGATGGAGAAAAATGGTACAACAAAGATTGCCGCTAGAAGGTAAAATCTTGGAAATCGGGTGTGGACCAGGATCTTTTGCAGAAAATCTGGTAGGAAGAGATCTTACATGTCTTGACCCCATACCTGCTATGATATCTGTTGCAGAACCAAGAGTTAACGAAAAGCGAATCTCTAGAGGCGACTCTAAGGTAACATTTGTTGAAGGAACTGCTGAATCTCTACCTTTTGATGATTGTTCGTTCGATGCAGTTTGTACCCTTTTCTCGTTTAGGGACTGGTACGACAAGCCAAAGGGATTATCGGAAGCTCTAAGAATACTAAAGCCAGGAGGTAAAATAGTAATTGTGGACCCAGCTAAAATCAATCGATTCCATGGCTGGCTAGGTTACCTGTACATGAGAATCTGGGTCGGTTCGTATGCGAGAATAATTTGTAAACAAAAAGAACATCCTTGGAAATGGTTAACTAAAACATATGTTCACTTTGGCACAACAAAACATTACGTGAAAATGATGAAGGAAACCGGATTCAAAAACGTCAAATCAAAACTTATCTTCCCTGGAATGGCAACGATTTGGGAAGGTACGAAATAAAAGAATATTAGATAATCCAAAACATTCGACGACATGTAACTGCTCGCCAAATAATTCCCCTAGTTAGTCGATTAAAGAGAATATTCAGTAAAGTATCAGGAAGCCTAAACATAACACTACCAATTTTGAACGACCTCTTGGAATTACGCATTACTTTACCCATCTGTTTATTCCATCTCTTTTCATAATCAGAGAGCGGGACTCCATCTTTCAGATGTTCTGCAATTACTTGACCGGCTATCCTTCCACCAACCATTGCTATTGTAATACCTGCTCCATTAGACGGAAGTACCATGCCAGCCGAATCGCCAACTAACAAATAATTACCTTTGATGAAATTCTTTATCGTACCTGACATAGGAAGCGAACCTGCTCCTCTGAATGATATCTCTCCATCATATTTCGAGATAAACTCATTCGCATATTTGTTCATGGATTTTCCTCTCGAAAAACTCTTTTGAATCCCTAGACCAATATTCGCTCCACTTGATTTAGGGAACATCCAAGCATAACCGCCTGGAGCCATCGAACCAAAATGTAATTCAACAGCATCCCCATAATCTCCATCCATAAGAACAAATTTTACTGGGATTTTCAGAGACTTTTCATCCCAATAATCCCTTCTTAATGGATCACTATGTCCTGCCGCACCTACTACAATTTTTGCTTTAATCGATTGACCACTTCGGAGATTAACTGAATCCTCTACCACTGATTCTACATATTCATCAACAAGAAATTCTGCCCCAGATTGTTTAGCCAAGTCAACAAGAGCTTCATCATGAGCAACTCGATTTAGAACCAAACCATCGAAATTAAACTTCAATGGTTTCCCTGAAGGAGGGACAATGTGCATTTTTGAAGACTTTCTAGATATTGCATGTTCAGGAGTTTGAAACAAATCATCCATATCGGGAACATCAGGACAAAGCCTCCTCATCTCGTCATTTGTAGGAACCAATTCACCACATTGAAGAGGAGAACCGATGGGATCTCTTCCATCAATTACCAATACATTTGCACCGCCAGCAGCAGCATAACGGGCAACAGTACTACCTGCGGGCCCACCCCCGATAATTATCACATCATAACTATCCTGAAGCATGAGAATCATACCTTTCTACCTAGGGATATCTCCGCTAATCCTTCCATCAATTCTCTAGCAGGAGTTGAGGGTAATGTCCTCAACTTGTCTAGTGCATTAATTAGATGAGTTTCAATCAAATTCCGTGTATATTCAAACGAGCCTGCTTCGTGAAGCAACTCTGTTAATTCATCCCAATGGGCATCATTAAACGATTCTAGAATTTCTGAAATTCTTTGCCTGGGTGCACCATGTAGTACAGTTAATGCATGAATTAATGGCAATGTCATCTTTCCTTCATGAACATCAGTTCCTCTAGGCTTACCCATAGACAAATCACCCGTCAAATCTAGTAAATCATCTACCATTTGGAATGCGACACCTATTCCCATTCCGAAACCTTTCAGATTTTCAATTTCTATCTCTGAAGCATCAGCAAGAATTGCCGCTGCTGCACATGCATTTGCAAAGGGACCGGCAGTCTTACCCCTGACTATCTCATCATAATCCTCTGGACGAGTAGTAAGATCTCTAATATGTCTCATTTGTTTTAATTCAGCAGCCGCGATAGCAGTACAAGTTCTTGAAACCGATTCAACAATTTTATTTTCAGCTCTTCCACCCAAACCAAAACCTAACACGAACAGATAATCTCCAACAATAATTGCTTCTGCATCACCATGAGTAGTGTGTAATGTAGGGGCTCCTCGTCTTAGTCGTGCACCATCATAGATATCGTCATGAACCAATGTAGCCGTATGAATTAATTCAAACGCTAGTGCAAGATCCATTACTTCATCGTTTGGAACTCCTCCTGCAGCCTCATGAGCCAATAATGTCAGAACTGGTCTCCATCTCTTCCCTCCTGCCATCAATACTGTTCGCGCCATAGCCATAGCTTCCGCAGAAGGTCCAAGCATCTCTTCAGAAACTAATTCTTCTAGAGCGGATTCCACTCTATCACGATAAGAGCGCAGGCGCGCCTCCAAATCTATGCTCGCAACCATGGGGACAAAGGCCTGTTAGAGGGTTTGCTATATCAACAGGTGTACAGACGACAGGGCATTATGAGCGAGGAGAGTATGGACAGAATTGGCGTCCTCTCAAGTCTTTCCCACCACTGTGCTGCAAGAATAGAGGCGCTCTCCCTGCATCTTTCCGATAATAATATTCAACACATTGAAAGTTTAATTCAAGGTTGTGAGAATTTAGATCAAGGTGAAATCGATCTCTTAATTGCACCAAGTAATATGGTTTGGGATAGTAAGGAAGTTCTCTCAAGCAAGGGATTGTCTATCGTAGCTGCACTCCAAAGAAATCATCCTTTTCATGTATTAGTTTCAAGTGATGACCCTTGGCACCTCAAAGCAGATGCAATTATTCTCTGTGATGAGAAAATCATACAACGACAATTACTCAGGAGACGAGGGAAAATACCACGTAGATTGGAAATCAGAAATTTCTCTCAGTTTGATCTAGATTCAAATTCGGGTGAAGATTTGAGAAAGGCTGAACGAATGATAAAAGAGGGAGAAATTGATGGATTCATCATCCCAAGAGGCAGTTATTCTCTTGCAGGATTAAACGAAAGAAGGCATGCATTGCTACCGGATGCAGAAGAAATGGCTGGAATGCGCTTTGTACCTGCACCATTTGTTGATTTAATGGTAGTCTTAGCGCGTCAAGGTTTTCATCCACATGTAATTCAATCTTGGACAGATACTGAAGCAACAAATGCATGGTCAGTAACAAAAACAATTCTAGAAAGAACTCCAAAAGAGTTTCATGACCATATTGGAATACATTACAGACAGAGGCAAGTGGGACCTATGTTAGAAGAAGCAGAGAAAGTAAAGGATCTGTTTGTTCTTGAAACATTAATCAATCCAGAAGGCGATGTTGACGATTTACTACGATATGAGATAATTATCGAGACAGTCAATCAAGATGGAACTATGACTACAGGTATCGAACGCGTAGGACCCGTGGATAAATTAAACATTGATATTCACTTTATGATGAATGATTGGAATTCAATCCTAGAAAGAATGCATATGTCGGAAGAAGAATAGATAACTTCGGCAATTATCTATTTTCTTTCAGAATGTACTTTTCGACCCCAACATTGGCGCAACCTATACAACACCTAAGGATGCGATGGATGTAATTGAGGGCTCAGACATGCAAATTGACACTGAACGTCTAGCGATTCTTCATACAAGCAAATTAGAGCAACTCAAAGATACCGCATCCGAGGCAGGAATCCCTCGATCTGGCTCGGTAGAAAGGTTAAGAATTCGTTTAATTCAATCAATTATTATCCCTGAAGAAGATCTTAGCTGGGAAGGAATTCAAGATATTTCTAACCAACAATTGACTGATTTATTGAAGATATTTGGAATAAAAAGTTCAGGCTCTCAAAAAGACAAACGACAACGAATATGGTTACATATTTATCACGACCCAAAAAAGCTCACAATTGATTCACTTGCAGAGATGAATAGAGATGATTTACATGAATTATGTGCAAGACTAGAAATGCCTCGTTCAGGAAATAAAACACAACTTGTAGGTAGAGTAGCCGGAGTACTCTCGAATCAAGAAGGGGCTTGGGGCAGAATCAAAAGATCTGTGAAACGAGGATCTTCATCTTCAGCCCCCACTCCGAGGCCTTTAGCACCCATCCCCCCGACTAACACCCCCATCTCCACAACTGCTCCTCAAGAAATCATACAAACAAAGATCGAAGAAGTAAAAGAAGTACCTGAAACGGTATTAATCGAAGTAATTAGTGAAGAAGAAGAACAGGTAGAAGAAGTTACAATTGAGGATTCTAAACCACTTACTCAAACTATTGAAGTAGGTGCTGAAATTGCATTTAGAGAAGTAGAAACTCGTGAAGCAGAATTACGTTCCTTAATTCGAGATTTTCTAATCATCGGAGAGCAATCTCCCGAAGATATTGCTGCTTTCATTGAAGATCTGAATCCAAGAGGGTTCGACGTCTCCCATAATATTGTCAAGGAATTTGTTCTGAATCTAATTCAAGAAATGGCTCAAAGAAAAGAAAAGGAGCATGAGGCTCAATCATTATTACCAGGTTCATGGAGAGAAAGACAAGCAATTAGACGCTTTGAAGAAGAACGCGGGGGACTTCTTGATTCACTTGAAGAGATTCTTTTGGCTTCTAGGGGAGATATTCTCAGCTCTAGAATGGCATTTGAAAACTTTGCAAAAGATACGGGTTTAGACATGGAATTACCTGCAATAAGTGGACGCGTTCATGGATTATTTGATCTTCAAATTTCACTCAACGATATGGAAATGGATGTAGACCCAGTCGCTGCAAGAAGAGATAGAGCGATTAGATTACTACTTAGAAGAGTTGACGAAATTGATAATGTTGCTAAATCTACATTGGAACGAATGGAGCAACAGATAGAAGCTCTAGAACGAATTGTAGAAACAGTTATTCGAAGAAATGATGGTAAATTCACCTCTCTTGAGCATTCGTTGATGATTAGATTCCTAGAAAGAAGAGGATGGGATGCCAATCATCCTGAGGTAAGGCCTAGATTAATTGCTGCGGCTGGAGTCTTGGCAGTAGAAATGGGATATATTTCTGAAGCCGAAATGCCCACCCTTCCAGGTCAAATTGCACTAGATCCTGAAAGAGTATCTGATGTTGTAGATACACTAAATGATGTCCTTGAATCATTTGGAAAGAAGCCTGCACGAAGTGTAGAAGAATTAAACGAAATAGATGTAGACGATATTGATGAAATGGAATCCGCAAGGAGAACATTGGATTCAGCTGATGCAATACTAGATCGTCTTAGACAATTAGGCCAAGAAGGTGCCTGATTAGTTAACTGTTGAATGATATGTCTGAATCACTCGAGTAACAGATTCGATATCCCTAATATCTCTGTTAACCAAATCTGTCAAAATCTGTTCTTTTTGCCTGACGACTGCTGCAAAATCAGCAGGAGTGCAGCCTTTTGCAGTACAAATTATTTCTCGAACCTTACTCGGAACACCTGTTTCGACAATCTTTCCTTGACTTGCATCATACTTCCATATTGGATTTAGACGTGGAGTATCTCCTTCCATTCCTGCAATTTCTGCAACTTCAGTAATTCTACGAATATTTTTACCTCCTACATTGAGGCGTGCTTGCATTATAATCAAATCTAATGCGTTAAGCATTATTGATGGAACACTCATTGGAGGATTAACGAGTCTTTTGACCGTCTCATTAGCAGTATTGGCGTGAAGGCTACCAAACGAACCATCATGACCAGTATTCATTGCCATTAGCATTGTAGCAGCTTCTGGACCTCGGACTTCACCTACAATAACTCTATCAGGACGCATTCGAAGACTTGATTTCAAGCAAGCATTCATGTCAATCTCTGATGTACCGTCTGGACGTTTATCTCTAGTTTCCATTCTTAGCCAATGGTCGTGATAAATTTGTAGTTCGGCAGTATCTTCAACGGATAGGACTCGATCGGACCATGGAACAAACATACCAAGGCAATTGAGAGTTGTAGTTTTACCCGAACCAGTACCTCCAGCAATAACAAAATTCGCTGGTTTGGCACCAAGTCCATCGACCCAAGTCCAAAACATTGCTGCCAAACGAGGAGAAACAGTTCCCCATTTAATCAAATCAACAATTGTAATGGGGTCCTCTCTAAATTTACGAATAGTAAGAGTTGGACCATCAGGAGAAACAGGTGGAATAGTACCATTCACACGTGATCCATCTGGAAGACGGCCGTCGAAAATTGGCACCATTCCTGGCCCATCTCCAAGAGGGACCTCGGTATGTGATGCAATATTCTTTGCAATCTGAATTCCTTCTTCGTCTTCCACCCAAATATTTGTTCTGCACATTCCATGCTTTCTGTGAGCAATTTTCACACATTGCTTACCTCCGTTGTACATTACTTCCTCTAGATCATCATCATCTAACAAAACTTGGAGAACGCCATAGGGATTAGCAGCAATCTGACCATTATATTCGTAGAATGGAGTAGGATGTCCTTCTTCACTGTAAACAATCACGTCACCATACTGATCAATAATTTCTGCCATTTGTATCCCTCAGAACATATTCCCTGCCATGATGTAAACACCCTGGAATAAGAGAGTTGACATTAGCATCCAAACTGGTGCTGACCAAAGATATTGGCCAGTTCGACCAAGCATTCGGCCACTAATTGCAACAGTTACTCCCGTTGCAGCAGCAGAGAATAGATAGAGAGCTTCTAAAGTCGAAGCTAAAGGGAAACCAGTAGAAGGTGGGGCGAATATCCCTACTATAAAGCCAGTAATACAAGGCAACATCAGGCCCATCAAGACAATCATTGTAAATGCTTGACCGAAGACTTTCTCCTCTTTCAAACGCATCAAAGAATTCAACTTTTCATATTCAATACTCATTCTGTAAGTTACTTCTTGTAACGGAGCCTGCTGTTCAAGAGCAGCATCCAATAGATTTACGACTCTCTGAACCAAAGCACTTCGAGACTCAAGAGCAAATTTTGCTAATGCGGCTGTGAACGATGTTGCCTGAGCTCTAACGAGAGCTTGATCTAAGAGAGAACCGGCAACATCATTCCTAGACTTAGCAACATCAGCAAAAGCTTGTTCAAGCCCCAAACCGGCCCCTAACTCTGCAGAAATTAATTCCATCATCTCCGGTAATGCACCATCAATGCTACTTCTTCTTCGGGATTCTAATGCCAAGGGAATTGCCCCTCCTATTCCAATAATCGCTAATGGAAGTAAAAACATGGCAGTAGGGTTGTCATTGAGACGTTCCATTAATTGCCAAAGCATAGAATCACCTCAAACTCCTGGATCCCTTGTATGAGCCTTCAATCCAATTATCCCCATAGCGAAAACACAGAATGCTAGGCCACCAAATGTTGCGATTCTAGCTACACCTGGCCCAGGAACATCAATCAAACCAGATGCTCCAGCAAAAAGATAGGGAGCCACTGCCATCAAAGGCAATACAATTGGCCCTAACATTCCAACAGTCAACAAAGCAGTTGGCATTCCTTCCAAGGCTTCGATGTACTTCATTATGCGATCTGTTCTTTCTTCTTCTTCTCTATCCGCTTGTCGCCGCAAATCTGAAATCAAATCTGTATTCGATGTCACATTAGTTTTGAGAGTAGTTAGTAGACGTTTGTAACCGGTAGATTTTGTTCTAGAAGTGGCTTTAGTAAGTTCATCTTCAATCCTTCTACCTGCACTAACGCCATCCATAATTTTCTCCATATCTTTACTGATGGCTCCATACCCTCCTCTAGAGATATTAATCAGAACAGATTCGAGGCCTACTCCTGCACCTAATAGAACATCAAAAGCACGTAAAGCAGCCAACAAATCTCTTTCTTCTGCTTCCATCATTATGCCTCCGCATCTTCAACTAAAATCAACTCAACTTTACCTGATTCAGAATCATAAGTCATCTCTTGAATTGCTACAAGCATCTCTCTATCAATGAACGGATCGATGAAAGAAGGTTGTCCTGCACGGAATAATCCTTCCAAAACCTTGTACCCTCTAGTATCTACTTGAAGACGTACAGTATAGACTGCAGATTCTGAACCCTCGTCCTTAAGATCATCACCCTCTCCACCACGAACTAATTTACGCTCAAGGCGTCTTTTGATGTTGACAGAAACGTGACATCCCTCTAATTGCATCCACTCTCCGTCCTTTGCGCGGATGAAGCAAGAGATGCCTGACATGTCTGTCCCTAGCCTCTCACTGTAGACCCGGGGGCATCAAGGTATCGCACCATTGAGAATCATAAAATCTCAAAGAATCCAAATTCTGGCTCTTGAATTAATGCCTCTACATCACGTAGATCGTCAATAACTTCCTCTGCAGTTAATCTCACTATACCAACGTCGGAACAGGCACGTATTAGAGTATCATAATCGATTGGATTATCAGATGCACTCAATAATTGCATGATTACTTCTTTCGCTTTTTCTCTAGCCTCCTCACCTTCGAGACTATCGACCGATTTTGGAGCAGCATGAGACGTTTCAACTGGTTGAGATGGAGAAACTTTTTCTTCAGGTGGAGCGAGTCCTTCACTCATACTGATAGCACGCATAACAGCAACTTCGTAAACAGAATCATCTATTTCCCCATAATGCTCTCTCGATTTGAGAAGCCCTTGAATAAGATCTGACGGGATTCCTCCTGACTTGTAGCTAGACTCGGAGTTTTCTAATTCACGTGATTTTCTGTGTGAGTCTATTCGTCTCATTGTTGCATCTGCAGTTCGAGCCAACCATACATGATAACGAGTCACATCAATTTCTCTGAATCCTTCGGCACGAATACTGGTGAATACTCCTCCGTCTTCAGTTTCATAATGTCTTGAACGACCCAACATCAGTACAAGGAAACGATCTCCTCTCTCAAAACGAGCAAGGATTTCTTCGGCATCTGCATGTAATTCGGGAGTAAATGGAGTAACATCAAACATGTGCAATCCAGTAGAATCTCTCAAACGGCCTCTATATCCTGGACCACTTTCAGTATCTCTTCTTTCCATGTTATCTATTACGCCTGCTACTAACATCCTGGAGGTCATAGCCCCAAGACGACTCACGACAAATGATGGATCAAATTCACCCTGTCCAACGATTGGCAATGATGATTGTGAAAACTCAATTGCAAACATGCGTAAAGCAGGTTGTCTCTGGCGGTTGGAAGAACTAGAAATCAGAGGACCACCCCCCATGTTTCACGGACCTCAGAAGCTATACTAACTGGGTCATCATCTTTCTCAGAGACAATATCAGGGAGCAGCATTATGCCCCTATCATCAACAATAGCTCTTCCATTGATCGTAAGTCTAGTTCCAAACAATTTATCTTTAATCTCTTTGACAAAGTTAGCAGTTCCTTCATTATTTATCCGAGTTTGAATTGAGACCATATCTTGTTCGAGAAACTTCTCAGATGCTGCACGACCAACTACTACATTTGCACTAGCAAGTCCATCATCAATTACAAAACGAAGCCGAAGATCTTCCACACCTTCGACAACAGCATCATTCTCGGGACAAACCCCATCTCTTAGAACACGCCGACAGTCGGGACATCTCTGGATAATGCCGCAATCATCTCGAACAACCAAAACATCTCCTTCTGTAAGAATCCCCTCTCTAGAGCCACTATTCCTTAATTCTCCTAGTGATGTTTCAACAACATGAGATTCGGGATCTATTTCCCCCCATGGAGATTCGGTCAAGATTGTTACCTGTTTCGCGTCATCGACAGTAATATCTGGAGTCCCCTGAAAGGCTCGAATTCTAGCCTCTTGTACTGAAACAACTTGTCCAGGAGACAGATCTATTGGAGACCATACAGTCATTTTACATCTTCCAGAAGGATCTAAAACACGAACACTAGTCAGACTCTTCTCTTCCCCATCTCTGACGAAAGTTCGAGTTTCTATTGATTCAACTTGAACCGTGATGTCAACACCTCTCATCCCATCTCGTATATCTTCAATCTTGGCACGATTCTGTGAAGATAATTCATCAGCATCAGGAAATGAGGCATCTCTGAAAACTTCTATCTTAGTCCTATCACTAAAGTTTACTTCAGGAGTATCACGGAATCTTCTGATATTAGCACCTTCAAATCGAAGTAGTGAGCCTACTTCATGATCGAATTCACCCCAACAAAGGAAACTCATCTGACCTGTACTATCTGCAAGACGTCCGCGGACAATATCGATTGTGCCGCTACCATCCTTCTTCACAATCTGATCTGGGCGTGAAGCAACGACTCTAGCCACTAATGAAACCGGGCCTTCCATAGACGAGGCAGTAGCTAAATCAACGGGATCAGATGTAGGAATATTGGCAGCATTCCCTTCTTGAAGTACAACTACTCTAGAACTCTGATTAATATTCAAAGAACGCTTTCCGTTCCACTCATTTACGGAAGCCCCCTCTAATCTGACTATCGATCCAGGAGATAAATTTGAACTATGGTTCCCCCAATCTTTGTAATCCCATCTGGTACTATTCTCATTAGAAAATGGAAGGTCTTCAATCCATCCAAAAGCAATCTGTCGTTCTTCTCCTGACTTCATTTTCTGCATACGAGGAGTATAGGTTACCACTGCAACCTCTATCGTGACATTTCGATCATCTGAGCCTAATTCTGTAAAACGTTCTACTTTCTTAGATTCGACCATGCTTTCCATTGAAGATTGAATTGAAGAAGTAGAATCATTCTTCTGAAATCTCTTCATAATAGAACGAACTGCATCCTCTGGTTCAATCCTAAACTGTGTGTGATATTTTTCAAATTCCTCACGAATAGCATCTCTATCAGCATCTGGAACTTCAGTTAGAACCTGTTCAATGTATGTATCGTACTCATCTGTCATTTTTTTCAGTCTCCGCCTGAGGAGAGGGAAAAATCCAGCTCCAGCAAACACCGAGTCACCCCTAAATATGGAGAAAGGAGGGATGAC
>MDTB01023739.1_pt1 | contig 30456 bp, 26 predicted proteins | sample 811161 | NCBI WGS metagenome assembly MDTB01 (sample SAMN05326650, study PRJNA326480) | marine metagenome | isolation source: seawater | place: Mediterranean Sea | collected 2009 | reverse complement strand
TGATAGGAACCGGAGCGGCAGGCAGATCATCCCACTTCGAATCACGCAGAACCCAACGGAACGGAATATGGCGGTAGCGCAAAACAGCACGTATCTTAAGCGTGTAAGGCGAGCCATACTGTCCTGCCAAGATGAGAGGATGCTCATTCATCTATAAATCCTTACAGAAAACGCTGAAGGTGTAAAAGCCACGTTGTCACTTCTTTGTTGTAAATTCTATTTATGCCCAGCTCCGCTAAGAAAACTTTGTTATCACCATCAAAGATCACTGCTTGGCTCGATTGCGAACACTATTTAACTCTGAAAAATAATCCTGAACGCCGACGAAACAGAAAACAGAGTAGAGGGACATCAGATAGTGAGAAAAGTGAAACCCTTCAAGAGGAAGAGATTGGAATCCTTGAAGCGCCAACCGATTTTGCTGACATGCTCAGAAAAAAAGGCGATCTGCATGAAAGAAAATGTCTCGAAAACTATAAAGAAAAATTCGGCAGTTCAGTTTTCGAAGTCCCTGAACAAAACAGAGAAGAAGGAGAATCATTTGAAACTTGGGTAGAACGCGTAGGGAATCCGATGAACGGCGAATACGAAATAATTTTCCAAATGCCCTTCATATACGAGGGGGTAAGGGGAATAGCAGATTTTCTTGAAAAAACTGAAAACAACGGAAAAGTAGTTTACGAACCTGTCGATTCGAAACTTGCCCGCGCTGGAGCAAAACAAGGGCACCTTTTACAACTGCTCTTTTACACCGAAGCAGTAGAAGACTTAACAGGAGAAAGGCCTGAAAAAATTCACGTTGAACTTGGTTCAGGAGAAAGAGAATCATTTCTAGTGTCCGACTACTGGTGGTACTGGCAGAGACTCCGAAAAAAATTAATACAAGCCGTTGAAACCGATTCAAGCACGGACACTAAACCAGAGAAATGCTCACACTGCGGGATCTGCGAGTTTTACTGGGAGGAATGCAGACCAGAGTGGCGAGCAAATGATTCACTTGTTTTTCTCTCAGGCCTACGCAAAACCCATCAAGAGGCACTAAACGAGGTTGGCATCGAAACACTCACAGGCTTAGCAGCCATACCCGAAAGTCACCTATCAGAAATTTCTAAAGAGAATTTTGACGAAGAATCAGAACAAGCATTCCAAACAGCGATCAATATTTGGGCCAAAAAATCTGGCAACAACCTCGATAGCATCCACTCAGAATGGAAAGCTAATCAAAATAGGCTCCCAGAAATTGAAATCAACCAGTTGATCAAATTATGGCGACAAGCACGCCTACAAGTAATAACCACCCAAACCAAAGAGATTCCAACACACTTTTTCTCCGAACAGGAAATGCTCGAAAAGATGACCGAACGAGAAAAATCTAAAAGAGGAGAATCTCTTCTACATCTACCTGAGATGAATGAACACGACATCTACCTTGATTTCGAAGGACACCCTTTCTGGCAGATCGAAGAGGGAATCATTTTCCTTTTCGGATACATAGAAAAAAAAGATGGGGAGTGGGAATACGTTCAACTCTGGTCACATGACAAGACAACCGAAAAAGAAAAAGCAACAAAACTAGTTGAATTTCTCCACGATCGATACAAAACACACCCCGAAATGCACATCTATCATTACAACCACACCGAACGGGCACTGCTATCAGACCTAATGAACGATGGAGATCCGACATCATCGATCGTTTCGATACTGGGGCACAATTTTGAAGACAGCCCACCGGAAAAACAGCAACTCGACGAACTAGTTAACGCAGGTGCCTTCGTCGACCTTTTGGCTGTCGTTCGAAACAGTCTCCAAGCGGGAACCGAATCATACAGTCTCAAAGAAATGGAACTCTTAGCCGGATTCATACGCAACCGAAAAGACCTCCCAGAAATCAACCAACAAGACGAAGACGTAAACGAAGATGGGAGTATAGACAAAGGTGCAGGCGCTGTTTTCGAATTTGAACTCTATGCAAATGCTGACTTATACGGAATAAAAAAAGATGAAGACAGGTTAAAGAGAATTGCTGACTACAACAAAGATGATGTAGAAGCCACACGACAACTCCACGAATGGTTAATCAACAAACGTAAAGAAAACAAAGAACTACCTGATCGAACCTCACCCATCCCAGAAGACCAAGAAGAAGAGACTAAAAGCGAGTACATCCAGAGAGTAGAGGCCCTCAAGGAGAAAATCATAAACAAAATAGAGGAGGAACGCAGTGGAATCTGAAAACTTGAATCACTACCTCCTGTTGTTCCACTTACTCGAATATTGGGATCGCGAATGGCGAAAGAACATGACAGATACCTGGATTCGGTTCGAAGCTTGCGACACAAACGATCCGGACACACTGGTAGGACTTAACTACCAAGGAAGCCTTCCTCCACCATCACCGCGTGCCAAAAATCCTTCTCAGAGATTTTCCTTTGATCCGAAACAGATCGTCGACTCAAGCATCACAAATTTATGCTTTTTTGACAGTTACGGAGAGTTTCTCGAAGTTGATGTAAGAGAACTTGACCGATTTAGAGGAGAGGTCACTGTCGCTTGGAACGCTAATGCAGAAAATTCAGGGGTGAGACCAGAAAACATCAAGACTTTAACCTCCTACAGTTGGTTCCCGCCAAGAAATAAACGAGAAGCGCTTCTAAAATTCGCTGATAACTTCCTAGAAAATCCCGAATCTGACACAGTTGCATTCTCACTCTTCCGAAGAGAAACGCCAGCACTTTCAATTGATCTCAAAGATAAGAAATTTCAGCCGAATCTTGATCACCTCAAGAAAACCACCTCCTCTCTTAACAACTCTTACCTAGCGATCCAAGGACCCCCAGGTACAGGAAAAACGTGGGCAGGAGCACGCATCATCCACCATCTGATAACAGTTGAGAAGAAAAGAGTAGGGATCACAGCCCAGAGCTGGTCGGCGATAGAAAACCTTTTGGAAGCCACAGTAAAAGTGTTCGAAAAAGAAATAAATGAGAATCTTGACTCTGAAGTTAAACCCTTGAAAGCGGCTTTGAGAAAATCAAAACCAAAAGACAAAGATCCCATAGAGGGCGTTACTTACAGTGCCAACGACAAAGGTACCTTATTTGCAGATTTCGACCTTGTTGCCAGCACCACATGGTTTTGGGCACACGAAGATTTTAACGAAGAAAACAAATTCGACTATCTGGTCATTGACGAAGCAGGCCAACTCGCACTTGTTGACGCTCTGGTATCAGCCAACGGAGCCCGGAACCTTCTACTGCTCGGAGATCCGCAACAACTCTCCCAGGTGACACAAGCCTCCCACCCGTGCAGAGCCGGAGTGAGCGTTTTTGAACACATCTTGAACGACGAAGACACCATTGAAAACGACAGAGGAGTTCTACTAGATAAAACATTCCGGCTACGCCCCGAGATATGCGAATTCATCTCAGACCAGTTCTACGAAGAAAAACTCACATACGACACTACATGTGAAAAACGCAAACTTGTCAAAGGGCAAAACGGTTTACTCTGGCACCCTGTGGCGCATGAACAAGACTGTGTGAACCAATCGGAAGAAGAAGCCACAGTTGTAGCGGAAATAATTAGTGAACTTCTCGGTTCAGAATGGACAGCAATAAACCAAGAAAGCAGCACGCCCTCAGAAGAAAGTAAAAAACTTTTAGTTGATGATTTTATGGTTGTAGCCCCATACAACGCCCAAGTTCGCATGATCCAAACGAAACTCTTAACCTCAGATATAGACGGAATTGATGAAGATACTGTCAAAGGTATGGTCGGAACCGTCGACAAATTTCAAGGCAGAGAGGCCCCAGTAGTTATTTATTCCCTCACGACTTCCCGACAAGAACTAGCGCCTAAAGGAAGAAAAGACGACTTTCTTTTCTCTCCTAACAGGCTCAACGTCGCAGTGAGTCGCGCACAGTGTTTAACTTACATTGTGGGCACAGAAGAACTCATCAGCACTCGAGCGAGCTCAATCTCGGAAATGAAAGCCCTCAACCATTTCTGTCGTTACGTAGACGATCTATCTAAAAAGATTCAAGCATGAGTGATCCTCTTCTAGAACCATATGTTTTCAAACATTTAAAACTAAAAAACAGAGTTTTCTCATCTTCTCACGAACCGTCCTATTCAGAAGAAGGAATGCCAAAAGACCGTTACCGTCTCTATCACGAAGAAAAAGCAAAAGGTGGAGTGGGGCTCACAATGACCGCAGGTTCCGCTGTGGTTGCTGAAGACAGCCCTCCAGTATTTGGAAACTTGTATGCATACGATGACGCAATTGTTCCATGGCTTCAACGTTTAACAGACGGAGTTCATGAACACGGAGCAGCGTGCATGATACAACTGACGCACCTTGGACGTAGATCTGTTTGGTCACACAATGATTGGCTACCAGTAATAGCCCCATCTTCAATAAGAGAACCAGCACATCGTGCAATACCTAAAGAAGCCGAAGAGTGGGACATCACCAGACTGGTAAACAAGTTCGCGGATGCAGCAGAACGCATGAAAGCAGGAGGCATGGATGGAATCGAAATTGAATCCTACGGACATCTCTTCGACCAGTTCTACTCGCCGATAACAAATACTCGCGATGACGAGTACGGAGGAAAACTTGAAAACCGACTCCGATTTTCAAAAATGGTTCTAGAAGCAATGCGAGAACGTGTAGGAAATGAGTTCATAATAGGACTCCGAATGTCAATAGACGAGATACAACCAGGCGGACTCGACCAGAATGCAGGTTTGGAGATCTTGAAACAATTTGAAAGAAGCGGTCTCATAGATTTTGTCAATGTGATTCGCGGACTTGTAGCTACCGATGTTCAACTCACCGGAGTGATACCCATGCACGGAATGCCATCTGCACCGCATCTGGACTTTGCCGGACTCGTAAGAGAAAACACAGACCTCACTGTGCTCCATGCAGCGAGGATAGATGATGTGGCTACAGCGAGGCACGCGATTTCAAGCGGAAAACTTGACTTGGTGGGAATGACCAGAGCCCATATAGCTGACCCTCACATAGTTCTCAAAATTATCGAAGAAAGAGAAGAACAAATTCGGCCATGTGTAGGAGCGTCTTATTGCCTTGATGGGATTTATGAAAACGGAGAAGCTCTTTGCATTCACAACGCAGCCACAGGCCGCGAAGCAAAAATGCCACACGTTGTAAAAAAAGCGTCAAAACAACGAAACGTAACAGTAATCGGAGCAGGTCCAGGTGGCTTGGAAGCAGCACGAGTCGCAGGCGAAAGGGGTCATAGAGTAAAAGTTTTTGAAGCCATGCCACGGGCAGGTGGACAACTGTCACTCGCTGTAAGAAACCCAAGACGTCAAGATTTGCAAGGAATTATTGACTGGAGATTAGAGGAACTGAAAAGACTCGGAGTTGAAGTTATTTACAATCAGCCAGCAGAACTAGATGACATCACCTCTATAGAGTCAGACGTAGTGATAGTTGCAACAGGAGGGTTACCGCAACTCCCACTATTAGAAACAGGCCATAACAATGTTATTACTTCCTGGGATGTTCTAAGTGGCGAGTTTAAACCTAAAGGAACTGTTCTTTTCTACGATGATAACGGCACGCATTCTTCTCTCTCAGCAGCTGAACTTCTAGCAGAAGCAGGAACAAATCTGGAGATAGTCACACCGGAAAGAACATTAGGAGTCGATGTGGGAGGAGTCAACCATGTCCCTTATGCCCGCTCGTTTAACGAAAACGAAGTTCGCGTAACTTTAAACCAGCGAGTTCTGCGAATAGAAGAAAACGACTCCAAACTAAAAGTAGACGTAGGAAGCGACCACTCAGATCATTTCACCACCCGAATAGTCGACTGGGTAGTAGTTGATCACGGAACATTACCCAACGCCGATTTGTACTTCGAGTTGAAACCCTATTCAAACAACGGTGGGGAAGTGAATTACGATTCCTTACTGAAAGGCAACCCGCAACCACGAAACGAAGACGACAGTAAACTATTTGATCTGTACCGGATAGGAGACGCTGTATCGAATCGAAATATTCATGCAGCTGTATATGACGCCTTAAGGCTGGTTAAAGACATCTAAGGATGTTTCCAGTTCAACTCTTCCAATCAGAACGTGGTCTTCCACTTTGAATTTCAGCTCTTCGTTGTTCAACAAAAGCATTTAATTCCTCTAACAAAGAGTCGTCCATTGATGGTTTTTCATAGTCTTTAAGCATCTGCTTCCAAACAGTGTTTGCTCGTTGTCCCGCAGTTTGGCTGCCTTCATCTTTCCATTTTTCATAACTATCAGTATCGAAAACTCTCGGTTGGAAAAAAGCATCCCTGTAATGACGCAAGGTATGGGCGGTGCCTAAAAAATGATTTCCAGGTCCCGCCTCTTCGTATGCGTCCCAAGCGAAATCTTCCTCTGTCATACTTATACCGTTCGTAAATCTGGTTAAAGCACCAAGAGTCTCAATATCAAGAATCAGTTTTTCATAGCCACTGGTCAAACCGCCTTCTAACCAACCAGCGGCATGGAGAATAAAATTTGTACACCCCTGAACAGTGGGCCAGATTGTGCTAGCAGACTCATATCCTGCTTGAGCGTCAGGAATACGAGAAGCGGTGTAGTTTCCACCTGACCTGAAAGGGAGTCCGTAATGGCGGGCCATTTGAGCACTTCCATAAAGAGCAAGGTTACTTTCAGGGCTTCCGAAACCAGGAGCACCAGTTTTCATATCAACATTAGGTAAAAAAGGACCCTGAATACAGGGGGTGCCAGGATTTAGCATTTGAGCGTAAGCAATTGCGAAAAGAGACTCTGCGTTTTGTTGAGCTATAGCAGCAGCAAGAGTACTTGGTGACATAGCTCCAACGATGATGAAAGGAGCGAGAATCATAGCCTGCTTAGCTTCAGCGTAAACCTCGAGAACACTGAGCATACGCTCATCCATTCGCATAGGTGAAGAGATGCTAACAATTGATAGAGAAGCTGGATTTTCTCTAATTTCTTCCTTGCCGAAAATTATTTCACTCATCGTCACTGTGTCACGAGCATTGTCAGGGTGGATTACATTGCCCATAAAAGCCTTGTTGCTAAGAGTCATGTGCGCCATCAGCATGTCTAGGTGCCTTTCGTCCACATCTACGTCATTAGGTTCGACTAGAACCCCTCCCGCATGGTGAAGTTCTGGCGTCATGTAAACCAGTTTTGCGAAATTATGAAAATCCTCAAGAGTTGAAGGTCGTCGACCTTGGTCAAAATCGTGAACGAAAGCGGGTCCGTATACAGGAGCAAAAATAATTCTATTCCCACCAACAGGCACATGGTTTCTATCGTCACGTGCCAACTGGGTAAAAGTATTAGGAGCGAGATTGACAAAATTCATCAGAGTGTCTTCATCAATCTTTACTATCTCACCATCGACCTTGGCGCCATTGGCTTTCAGGTTCTCAAGAGCAGGAGCATGATCGATAAGGAGCATCCCAGTTTCGCTGAGAAGCCTCATGGAAGCGTTGTGAATAGTTTGGATGTCTTGCTCTGTGAGAACTTCAGTAGGTGTCAAATCGTAAGTGAGAGTTTCAACGCCTTCTAAAACTATCGGACCCTGATCCTCGCGACGGTGTGATCTTCGACGTCCTGTTCGCTGAGGGCTCATTTAAGACCTACATTCTTTTATATTTCACCGTAAAATCAATGTCAGAATATTCGTCCGGCACCTCACCAGAAATTATCTTATGTGCGGCGATACGGCCTAGTTCGTCTGAAGATTTAGCAGAATAACCATTACCAGCCAATAAAACATGAATGCCAGATTCATCTATTACATCAATAAATTGCCGACCTGTTGAAGATCTAGAGACAGCGCAACTCTCAGTTTTCATATTAGAGAAACTGACATCAGGAAGAAGATCTAAAAGTTGTGACTCTAGCCAGTCTGCAAGCACTCGATCACCATCGCTTTGAAACCAATTGGTCAAATTTGTTGCCGGGTCTAACATAGGGCGGCTCTCAGAATGTCCAATTTTTATGTATATTTTTTGATCCGGATATCTGATAGGTGGAAGCAAATAAACACCTTTTTCAATTTCAGAATTGTGCCTGAAGACAAGTGATGGCATCTGTTGCAGTTGTACAGCATTTTTTTCCGTCAACTCAGCTAATAAAACAGTGCTTTCACAAATTTCCAGATCTAACTTCTCCCCACCGGGTATTACTCCTTCGCTGAAAACTCCACAAGCTACAAGAACCTGACTAGATCTCACTTTTTTACCGCTTTCAGTAAGAACCTCAAAAAAGTCTTTGATTTTTTCAATCTTTGAAACAGTTTCAGTGAGAATTTCATTTTTCGCATTCAGAACCATTTCACTTTGAGCTTTTATCAAATTCCTTGGATTCACATAACCTCCTGTTGAGTGTTCGTAAACCCCCGAAACTCCATTAGGAAATGAAAAATAAGGGAAAGTATAAGCAAGCTCAGAGCTACTTAAAGATTTGAAACCAACATCTAGTTGCCTAGCCGTATTAGTGACTTCATCGACATAAGCCTTGACTGGTGAAACCGCTAAATGACCAACAGCTTGATAAAAATCAATACCTGAAGATTCTTCTATGTCTCGATACCTTGATATTGATGCTTCTGCGATTTTAGAGCAGTACAAGTCTGTATCGATAATACGAGTTATACGCCCCGAATCGTAGTGACTTCCAAACACACCAGAGTGTTCAGACCGTTTCGATGGTTCATCTGGGCCGAGAAGCAAAACCCTTAAACCCATTTCAGAAAGATGCCTCGCAGCTGCAGAACCTAAAAGACCCTTACCTATAACACAAACATCCCAAACGAAGTCAGAGTTCGAGTTCACTGCCTGATTTTCTTCTTACATCCGAGAGGAAGGCCAAAGCATAAGCAGCAGCGACTACAAATAGCAGTGAACGGTAGCCGACCAGTAGAGCTGTATATTCAAGAAGCCCACCAAGCACAGCACCTAAAAGGTTGGCTCCAAAGGCAACTGTTGAATCTTTCTCGCCACCGAAACGCTCCGCAAAAATAAGATTGGCTAAAAATATGGGGAGAAAAGCTAAGGTTCCAGCAAAAAATAATCGAATTACCGGACTGAGCGAGAGTAATGACTCTGCTGGAATAATCCAGTTAACAGCCAAGGAAAGCGCAAGAAGAAAGTAAAGAATTTTAGGTTTTGGCATTTTAAATCTTTGACTTAACTCAACGGCAAATAAAACTGATAATAAGACACTCATGAATACGAGAGCGTTGACAAACCAGGTTGTCCCAAATAGCAAAGCGAATTGAACCACGTTTTTGGTCTCTAGCAGCAGAAAAGCTAGACCCATAAAAAAGACATCATAATGTCGTCTGAAACCGCTAAGCGAGCCAGCAGCGGCACGAACACTGAAAGCCGAAACCAAAAGAATCAACAAAGTAGTAAGCAGGTAGAAACCGGGAATATGAGCAGTTCTTAGATAAGGAAAAGGTTGATCATCGGAAACCGGTGAAGGTGTGTCTAATGAAGAAGACCAATTGGATCCACTTGGACAGTTAAGCGAACTCGGCGCGTCTGTAGCTACCAAAACCGAGAGAAAACGCGCTTCGGCATCTATCACGCACGGTGACTGGGTAAATTCCTTATCAAGAGTCGCAGCATATCTGTCGACTAGCCAAGACTCTCTCATGAAGTTATACATAGCAAAAACACCATCCGGCTTCAGATGCTCACGGTATGACTTCACAGCTTCTTTGGTGAAAAGATAACTTTCTAAACGAACAGAACCTTGCCCCAAAACCACAGTCAAAGAATCAGGCAGAGCTAAAAGTATCATGTCCCATTTTTTCGAACTGCTTTCAAGAAATGCACGACCATCATCGACATGAGTTTCAACACGAGGATCGCTGTAAGGCTCATTTGGATGATATTTTTCAGCTATTTCCAAAAGCTTTGGATCGATTTCCACAGCGTCAACGCTCTTAGCTCCTCTGTCGAGAGCAACAGCAACGTCATTTCCTGAGCCCGCCCCAATTATCAACACCTCCCCAGGGTTTTCCTTTGTGTGCATGTCATAAATGAAACCGTAGGGAGACTCATCGTCTATGTTCGCCTGCCCCCAAGTAGCAACGTCGTTGATTTTCATAACCACACCCCCAGAAGATTGATCCTCCCATGAGAGCGCATAATAAGGCGACCAGGCTTTATTGGGGCCCACTGATTCAAAAGCCAGAAACACAACCAATAAAGCAAGAGCGATTACTTGCAATAAAATTTTTTTCAAATTTCTATCATGAAGAAGTGCCAAAAGAATGATGCTTGCAATCAGACCCCAAAATATTGGTGGCAATCCAGCGAATGAAAGAACTGAAAAAAAAGCAACTCCTGCTATGGAACCAACCAAATCCCAACGATACGCGTCGAGTGGCTTAAGTTTAGAAAAACTTCTAGCAACACCGTCAGCTAAACACGCAACACATGCCGCCACCACGCAGAAAACAACTGTCAATATGAACCATCTGGGAGGGCCAACTGGACGCTGATCAGCAAAGAAAATCAGATCACTTCCACCAACTTCGATACTAACGTCGAATAATTTGACGAAAATGATGAATCCTGAAAGAAAATAAGGAGCTAGAGGAAACAAAGACTTCTCTGAACGACTCGCCCACAAGAAACCTAAACCAATTCCCAGAAAACTTCCTATCAGAACAAAATTTGAAAAATAAGCTAAGTACACAATGTTGGCGCCTAACCAGCGAATCAAAGCCAGCTCAACAAAAAGCAAGAGGAAAGCTGAAACGGCAAGCCTAAAGCGAACTCCGTTTGTTGCCGTTGTTAGCTGCATGTCATTAGCTTCTTTCAATGTATTACTCTGCACTGTAATGTTTGGGATCATGTCTATCGATTTAAATAGGCAATATTGTGTAAGCAGGCATTGTTCAAGAGGGATTTTTAGATGTTGTTTTGTCGTTTAAGTTTTTTGGTCTTACTGTTCTTGACCGTCTCTTCCTGTGGAGAAACTGATAGAGAACAACAAGAAAGTCTCGTTACGACTACTTTCGCAAATCTTTTCCCCGAGAATCAGGCAACAACGACTCTGCCTTCGCTAGATATTCCAGGCTGGGAACAGCGCGAATTGCCAGAGTTGGAACAAAAAAAAGCCGAGTGTTTATCTGAGATAGCCATAGAGCCCGTTGAAGTAAAAGAGGAAGGTCCACCAACAGTCACTGTTGAACCAGGCGACACACTCGGTGTGATTGCAAAAAGATTTGAAAGCACAGTTGACGACTTCATGCGAGCTAATTCAATGAGTGATCCAAATAAGTTAAAAGTAGGACAAACCCTCATTATTCCCCGCAAACGCTCAGAAGAAAGGGAATTCCCAGACGGCCCAACCGTTTACATGCAAGACCTTGCCTGCAACATCGACACAGGCATAGCTGCCTATGGCCCTGACTTAAAACCATTAGGCGGTTCGGGAAAAATTGAGGTATACGTCAGTTGGCCACGTATAGAAGGGCCAAGAGAATCTCCTAAAGTAAATGGTCGTATAAGAGGGCTTGTACAGGCAGAGATAAAAGTTTTTCTTGAAGAAATAACTAACAACATCGAGAAATCAGGTTACGCATGCAGAGCATTCGTTGACCGATGCATGTGGTTGCAAGAGAATTACGAAGTGATGTTAGCCACAGATGACTATTTCAGTGTCCGTAATAATCGTAAGATCCTCTTCCCGAATCTCATAAGCGATCAATCTGAAATAAAAACTGAAACATTTAATCTGCTAACAGGGGAACCAATAGGTATAGAAGAATTGTTTAACCCCAATTCTGACTGGGTGGGAGCATTATCGGAGATCGCAATTACCAAACTGAACAATGAGGAATGGACAGATGAGAGGATGCTCACAGGAGCCAGTCCACAAATATCTAATTTCAGTAGATTCAATCTCACGAAAGGCGGTCTGGTCATCTCCTTTGCACCATTCACAGTTGGAGGTGCTGGAACAAATGATATGTCTATAACCATTCCTTACAGTCAACTAGACGCCTATTGGGATATCACAGGCCCCGTCGCAATGTTGTCACGAAATCCGTCTTAGTATTCCTCATGGACTTACTTGAAGTGATGAGAACAACATTTGCTTGTCGTGAGTTTCAAGATGAAAAAATTGAAGACGAAGTGACCCATCGAATTCTTGACAGTGCACGTTTTGCACCCTCAGGAGGTAATCGACAAGGTGTTCATGTGGTGGTCGTTAAAGATCCTGAAAAAAAAAGAAAATTAGGTCAACTATGTGGACCCACTCTTCTGCTCTATGACGCTCAACGAAAAGCTGGAGAAGTTCCATTTAATACCGTCGAACATTCATCTGTATCAGAACAAGAAATTGATAAAAGTTCGGTTCATGACTTTGAAATGTTTAACAAGCTAGAAAAAGTACCTCTCCTCCTGATTGTGAGCATCGATCTTTCTGCAGTTGCTTCAATGGATAAGGGTTTAGAAAGAATCGGAGTAGTTACCGGAGCTTCCGTCTACCCATTCGTGTGGAACATACTTATGGCAGCCCGAAACGAAGGATTAGGAGGAGTTATAACAACGGCAATAGTTCCCGAAGAGGAGTCAGTTCGCGAAATTTTAGATTTACCTAAGAACCATGCCATAGCTGCAATGATTCCGATTGGAAAACCAGTAAAGCAACTCTCTCAACTGACAAGACGCAACGTCGAAGACTTTACGACAGTTGACTCATATAAAGGAAACGTTTTTAAAAGTGACCCCAAGTAGCAAGATAAAACGCGCTACTAAGTATTTTAAAAGCCAGATAGTTGCCGGTTAGCTTCCAGGCGGCCTGTAAGCGAGACCCTTTGCTTTATCTGAAGCAGCGTCTATTTCTTCTGCGCTGATAAGGGGCGTAAGGCTGACATTGACCGCTCCTGTAGAGGAAACCGTCAGGCTAACAGCCGCAGCGGCTGCACTATCAGGCATCTCGCATATGCCGACTATGTCATCTTCACCGTAAGAGAAGTACATGCATTCAAGGTTCCCACCTAGAGATTCAATTAATGATTTGGCCTGATCAATTCTTGATGAACCACCTTCACCTAAAAGTCCTTTTGAACCTTCAGCCGTGTAGTTGCCTTTAACTAAAAAATGAGGCATTTAAACTCCTTTAAAATAGTAGGTAATAGCAAATATATACAAGAGTGGTTTAAGAGTTACCACTAGGCCCAATTCGCATCTATTCTTCAAAGATGGATTTAGGAATAACTATTCACCTAACTGACCGGTGCATAGACATCAGGGAACTAGCAGTTGAAGCGGAACTTAGAGGTTTCAGTTCAGTATTCATACCCGAGCATACGCACATTCCTTCAAGTGAAAAAACGCCCATTCCCGCTGTCAGTGGAATCGCACCTGAGGATTATCCACGATTACCTGACCCACTCATCTCGCTCACAGCAGCAGCAGCAGTTACATCAAAAATCAGACTAGGAACCGGAGTGCTTCTTGTAGCTCAACACAACCCAATAAATATAGCTAAAAGCATTTCTACGCTTGATGTAATTTCGGGTGGAAGATTTGAAATGGGTATCGGGTACGGGTGGAACCGTGAAGAAATGTTTCATCATGGGGTCGAGTTCTCAACCCGTAGGGAAAGAGTCCGAGAAACGATGCTTGCAGTGAAACAACTTTGGACAGAAGAAGAGGCCGAATTTCATGGCGAGTTTATAGATTTTGACCCAAGTTGGGCTTGGCCTAAACCAGTCAAAGAAAAAGGCCCGCGAGTTATGTTAGGCGGGGCCCCAGGCCCAACGATTTTTCAACACATAGCAGAATTTGGAAACGGATGGATGCCTATAGGAGGTTCCGGCATAAAGGCATCATTGTCGGATTTGCAAAAAGTTTGCGAATCCAAAGAAAGAGACTTTTCAGAAATTTCCATCATTCCTTTCGGAACGGTCCCAGACCAGGGAAAACTTGATTACTTTGAAGAATTAGGAGTAGACGAAGTAATTTTGAGAGTGCCAGCAGGCCCACGAGAGCACGTACTCGAAACTCTCGACAGCTATGTAAGTTTCTTAAAGTGAATAAAGTATGAAATCAAAAGAGGGCTAAATGACAATTGATTTAGTAATCAGAAGCGGTTCAATAGTTGACGGAACTGGATCCCCCGCGTTCACAGCCGATATAGCTGTAGAAGGTGACCGAATAGTTGAAGTCGGCAAGGTAGATAGTAAAGGAAAAAGAGAAATTGATGCCGATGGCCAGATCGTTACCCCTGGATTTGTAGACATACACACACATTTAGATGCTCAACTGGCGTGGGACCCTATCGCAAGCCCATCATGCTGGCACGGCGTGACTTCAGTGGTCCTAGGAAATTGTGGAGTAACTTTCGCTCCTGTTTCAAAAAACGGGGCAACAGTACTTGCAGAAATGATGGAGTCGGTTGAAGACATCCCTGCTGAAAGTATCCTCAACGGACTTTCATGGAATTGGTCTTCGTACGGAGAATATTTAGAAGAAATAGCGGCTCTACCAAAAGGAGTGAATGTCGGAGGTATGGTCGGACACTGCGCGGTTCGTTTAGCCGCTATGGGCGAAAGATCACTTGACGAAACGCCTGCAACTTCTGAAGATATCGAAAAAATGGTTCCGATGGTGAAAGAAGCGTTGGATTCAGGAGCGCTTGGTTTTTCTACATCAAGAACCTTTCTACACAAGGTCCCTGATGGGCGTTTCGTACCTGGAACTCATGCAACTTCCGAGGAACTCTTGGCTTTCGCAGAGGTGATGGCCCAATACAAAGGAACAGTTTTTGAAGCAGCGCCAAAATTAGGAGGAAAAGACTCAAGAGAAGAAATAAAGATGTATGGCGATATCAGCAGATTAGCTAAATGTCCTGTTACTTTCGGATTAACCCAAGTTGATATAGCCCCACAATTACACTTACAAATTCTAGATTACGTCGAAGAAGAGAATTCACTTGGAGCTGACATACACCCACAAACAACCTCAAAACACATAGGAGTATTACTTGGCCTAAGTGCAAGAACCCCGTTCGATCGGGCTGAAGGTTGGGCAGAGATGGCAGACCTCCCACTTGAAGAGAAAATAGTTCGAATATCCAATTCAGAGACACGAGAAATGCTGATAAAGGCTGCCGAAGAAAGATTAGAGAGCCTGCCATTGGATTGGAGAAAGTTCTACGCTCTCCCAGAAAATCCAGTAAGACATGACTTACGCCCAGAAGAAAGTATTGCAGCTAAAGCTGAGAAACGAGGAGTGTCTATCCCTGAACAATGGATAGACGAAGCATTAGAGCTAGAAGGCAAACGTCTTTTTATACTGCCTGTTTTAAACCAACAAATGGAAGCCGCCGCTGAGATGTTGACACGACCATATGTAACGCTCGGTTTAGCTGATGCAGGGGCCCATACCAAACAAATTATGGATGCGAGCCAACCAACTTTCTTCTTAACACACTGGATACGAGAAAAAGAAAAGTTCAGCCTCGAGGAGGGGATCCGCCGAATGACATCAGACACGGCCGATCTCTTCGGTGTCCAAAACAGAGGACGCCTAAAACAAGGGTCTTTCGCTGACATAAACATCATAGATTTCGAAGGAATGTCACTTGAATATCCAGAAATTGTCAACGACTTCCCTGGAGGTGCAGGAAGATTCATCCAGAGATCAACCGGCTACTCTAAAACCATCGTAAACGGTAAAGTTTTCATGCAAGACGGCGAACACACCGGTGCATTGAACGGGAAAATGCTCAGAAATTAGACAAGTAGTTGCTTAAATGCACAGATCCCTCTAGTTTCAAAATATGACAGAAGACAACTACGAAGACCTTACAGAATGCGCTCTGAGTGAAGAACTCGAAACACAGCTAGTCAACACAAACCGAGAATGTGTTTTTATGTGGACCAACAAACAAGGGGAAGCCTTCGGAGTGGTAATGGCTTATTTGCCAAAAGATGGAAAAATCTGGATGACGGCTGCAGAAAGAAGAGCCCGAATCTCAGCAATAAGAAGATTTCCTAGAGCATCGGTGTGTATCAATAGCACAGGAACAGCAATGGGTGGAGGAAAGACAGTTACCTACAAAGGAGACTGCGTAGTACACGATGACCGTGAAATAAAAGACTGGTTCTACCCTGAATTCGCAGCATTTTTAAGACCAGACGAAGACCAAGCGCGTATCTTCAGAGATTTTCTCGATTCGCCTTCACGAGTGGTAATAGAGTTCACTCCTGACTACAAACTCAGCTACGACGGCGACTTGATGTGGTCACGATCACCTGAATTAATCAGAAGTAAAGAGGAAAGAGCTTCACGCACTTCTGAACCGAAAAACAGTTAATAATGTCAACGGAGGGCAAAGAAGCTCCGAGTGTTCTATTTATGTGTGTACATAATGCGGGACGCTCTCAAATGGCTGCGGGCTTGTTGAAGAATTTAGCTGGTAATAGGATCAAAGTTTTTTCAGCAGGTTCAAAACCCAGTAACGAGTTAAACCCTGCTGCGGTTGAAGCTATGGGTGAGATAGGGATAGATATTTCTCAAAATATGCCAATGCAATTCGACGAAAATCTGATGGAAAAAGTCGACATAGTTATAACAATGGGATGCGGGGACGCATGTCCCATTTTGCCAGGAAAGAGTTACTTAGATTGGCAATTAGATGATCCGGCTAATCAGAAGATAGAAAAGGTAAGAGAAATTAGAGATCAAATTGAAAGAAAAGTTTGCCTTCTAATAGAAGAACTATTATGAAACAAAATTATTTGCATGAAATGCTCGAACTAGCAGATGACCAAAAAGATAAATTAGCGACAGCTTTTGAAAAGGTCATATCTCTGAATGGTTGGGTAAATGTAGAACCCGTAGTCGAAGATGACTCAAGGGTAGAAACGCCAGGCTTATTCAGCTGGTTTTCTGCAAGGGGACCACAAGTACCAGTTGGAACGCTGGTTTTCGAAGGAGAAGACAGGTTAGTTTCTTTGGGAGTATCTCACGGCACAGGAAGAAATGCGAGTGACATTCTTGAACATGAAGGGATCCATGCACCAGCTTCTTGGCAATTGAAACAAGATCATCCCAAACGCGGTTTTGTTTGGGAGGTTAGGAAAGAAGAACTTGTAACAAACTTAGCAGCAGATTTCTTGATGGAAGCTACCTACAAACTATGCCCAACGCCACAAGAAAGGCTATGGACCGCTGCTGTTAACCTTTTGGATCAAACTCACTGACTGCTTGGAGAATAAGCTCAATTACTTTTTCTGAGTCCACCTCGTAGTAAACATTGCAGTTTTTTTCTGTATCAACCCATTCTCTTTCATCGACGAGTGTCTGGCCTCTTGTATGAGAGCCCCCAAGTTCAACTACCACAGACCTAAGTTTGCTCATAAAAAGATCAGGGTGAGTGACAGCTAAAACTGCACAAGGGTCGTGCATAGCCCCTAAATTCGATCCCTTTTCAGTCCCATGAGTCCTACCATTAAAACTGAGAAGATCACCAGCCGTTTTTGCTACGGGAGTGTTCAACGCATAACAATAATCAGCGTGCACTGTACCCATCAAAACTTGGTGGGTTAGATTAAGCCCTAGCATGTTCAACTGTGCGCCTGATCTAAAAACTAAATCAGCAGCTTCAGGATCTGCAAAAATATTAAACTCAGCAGCGGGAGTTACATTCCCGACTCCTGCGCCACCACCCATCAAAGTGATTGATGCAACTCTATTAACTAAAGACGGATCAGCTTTTATAGCAAGTGCAATATTTGTCAGAGGTCCAATTGGTACTAAATGTATTCCTTCCTCTTCGCGAGTTTTCTCCAAAATAAAACTAACCGCATCATCAGAATCAGCAAGATCATCAGGCTCAGGCAAGTCGGTGTCACCAAGCCCCGTTTGCCCGTGCACATGAGAAGCATGAAAAGGTTCAGTCTCAATAGGCCTAGAAGCACCGCTATGAAGAGGAGCGTCTATATTAAGAAGTTTTTTCATTTTCAATGCATTAGAAGTCGTATGCTCAACTGGCACATTTCCAGACACTGAAGTGATACCCACTATATTTGCCCACCTGCAAGCAGTAATAATCGCTATCGCATCATCCACACCGGGATCACAATCAAGAATAATTTTTGGCTTAGATTCAGAAGGCATAAGATAACTCTACGGTTCACCCTGAAAACGAGTCGACTTCAGAGCGTGTAGGCATTGAGATCTGCGCTCCGTAAGTAGTTGTTGATATTGCACCCGCAGTTACAGAATGTTCAACACTTTCCAGAAAACTCAATCCTCTCGATAACGATTCAGCCACCGAACCACAGAACGCATCGCCTGCCCCAGTCGTGTCAACGCTCTCAACCACTGGTGAAGAAACCAACTCTGTTTGGTCGCCTGAAACCAGTAGTGCCCCCTCGCTTCCCAAAGTAACTATCACTGTTTGAATATCAAGGCTTTTAGCCGCAGCTTCAACTTCGTCAAGGCTATTAAAAGCTTCTTTGCCGGATAAACGTGCCAGCTCTATTCGATTTGGGATAAGTACATCTACTTTTTCCAACAACCCTTTCGAAATGTCAACAACAGGTGCAGGATTCAAAATTATAATTCCATTAGCCATTTCAACAGCAATTTCTAAACACCTAGTTGGGATTTCCAGTTGCATCAAAACAACTTGTGAAGATTCCACTATTTCTTCAGCCGCAAGTATGTCTTCTTGAGCCAAAGCACCATTAGCCCCGGGATTTACAATTATTGAATTGTTGCCTTCTGCATCAACCCCGATCATCGCATTGCCGGTAGAGGCCTCAGGATGCGAAATCAGAAAGTCGCAGTTAACATTCGCATCTTCCAGGCTTGATCGTAATATTTCACCTTCTTGATCAGAGCCTATGCATCCAACAAAGGAGACGTCTCCTCCGAGTTTTGATGCCGCTACGGCCTGATTGGCACCTTTTCCGCCAGGAGTCTTAGTGAAACTGTTTCCTAAAACTGTTTCTCCCGAAACGGGCAGGTGTTTTACGGAAGCAACTAAATCGATATTTGCGGAACCTATTACTACGATTCTATTTGATTCACCCAACGAAAAAATCTTCTTTCCCACGTGTCTAACATCGCACTTAATTAGTGCTTTAGCTATAGGGCAATAATATCGAAAAGATTAATAGTCTAATTAAATAGTTTCATTCAATGAAGATTTTTGTTCTGACCTACTGTGAGCGTCTTCTAAAATCTTTTTTGCAATTTCAGGGTTTTTGTGAAGCATGGTTGCAAATTCACGCCTATTTAATGCTTCAAGTACCAAGTCAGTTTCAGCAGTAACGGTAGCTGACCTAGGTCCTTCACCTAGAAGACTCATTTCACCAAAAAAGTCGCCAGGTCCTAATTGGGCAAAGGTGTTTCCTTCTCGGCTAACTGAAGCTGTTCCACTTCGGATGATCATGAACTCTCTTCCAACGTCTCCTTCACGCACAACAGTTTTGCCTGAATTGATGTTGACAGCGGTCATCAGCTTTTTAAGAGACTTTATTTCGGATTTAGAAAGCCCCGAAAAAAGAGGGACTTGGTTCATTTCATTGGGTAAAGATTTTGTCTTCATAACTACCATTCACTATTTTTTACACTTATATTCTGTTAGCTAATAAATTATTAAACTCACAAGGTGACTTTTTTCACCTGTGTCGTGTGACTCAGATTAAAGTTATTTAATCGCTACAGGAGCCACAGGAGACCCTACGCCCCCCAGAAACGGTTCCGGAGTAGCGCTTAAAAAGAAGTCATAGATTCCGTCATTCTCGCAAGCATCAGCTAAAGACTCGAGATTCCAATTTTGACCCTGAGTTAGGCCCATATCTACCAAGTGAAGCATATGAACAGCCATCGGAACATCCTCAGAAGGGTAGACCTCGAATGCGAGAGTGTCGTTTGCTACGGCAGCCACTTCATGGTCGTAGAACCATTCGACTGTTGAAAGAGAAAACCCTGCATTTGAACCATCCCCAGAAGGACCCAAGCAATAGGCCATGCCCCCTTCGGATTCATATATAGACATTCTTCCAGTTCTGACCAGCACAATGTCGCCGCTCTTAATTTCTACATTCCCTAATGCTGCTGCATCGTCTAGGTCTTCGGCCGTGATCGCATAAGGGCAATCTAGGACATTAACCCCTTTAGCTCTAGCAACATCTAGTAGAACACCTCTTGAACAAACAGTTCTTAGATTTTCTATACCACAACGTGTCGCCCCTTTATCGCTGGTAATTGTTTCAGATGGGTAACCGTTATACACGAGACCATTGTAAGAAGCGTGACAGAGCCCATCCCAATGGGTTGCAGCTTGTAAACCCATTTGAACCACATCATCACTGGTGTGAAAACTATCAATTCCGGCTTCGCTATCTATAGGTTCATCAACTGAGATCATTTCTAGTATCGGATTAATGCGACCCGGTATAAAACCAACTTGGATGCCTTCTTTTTCAAGAGTTACAGCTAGTGGAAATCTTTCTCCAGTTTTGATGCATCCAGCAGCATTTTTTACAACCTCTGAAGTAATGAAATTAAGTGTTCCAAGCTGGTCATCATCACCCCATCGTCCCCAATTCCTAACTCGATTAGAAATTTGAAGAAAACCTTCAGGTAAAACCATTATTACCTCCTATACAAGGTTAACCGGAGAGTCTTTTATGTTGTGGCATTAATAGCCTTTCTTGATGTCTACTAGACCATCAAGAGGTAAACCTGAAAGCCACTTTTTGAGATTTGATGAAAACAGATCGTGGAGTTGATCCAAAAAATCAGGACTTGCCCACGAAATATGAGCGCTCAACTTTACTCTCGGGTCAGTGTAAAGCCAGTGCCCTTCAGGTAGCGGTTCAGGGCTAACAACATCCAAAGAAGCTCTACTAATTTGACCTGATTCAAGATTTTCGAATAGGGCTTCTTGATCCACAATGTCACCCCTAGCGATATTCACAAGGTGAGCTCCAGGTTTCATGAGTTTCATTAGACGGTCATTAACAATGTGATGAGTTTCTTCTGTAAGAGGAAGACCAATAACAACATGATCTGCCTCAGAAACCCCTTCTTCGAGAGTGGGGAGGATTTCTATATTCGTCCCAGACAGTCCACTTTTGTTATTACGAACAGCGACGATTCGACAACCAAAAGGTTCCAAACGTTTAGCGATTTCCTGATTTATTGATCCAAACCCCAGTAAGGCTACTGTTGCGCCAGAGAGTGTTTCAAGCGGAGCAAGAAACCAGTTTTCAGGTTCCTCAGATATCCAGCTTTCCGGAATTTTTTTCGTGTGAGAGAGAATCATAGTGACAGCCCACTCAGCAATAGGTACAGATGAAGCACCTCTAGAACAAGTAACCACGCAGTCGCCTAACATCTCAAAAGGCAACCCATCAACTCCATGGGTCATTATGTGAACCCACTTAACTCCCTTATCTAAAAATTTAGGTAGTTCAGCAGTATCACGTGTAGGTGTAACGAGAAAGATCTCCCCTCTAAGCTCTTGGTCAAGTTCCACCCCAGGAGAAACATCGATAAAATTCACGTTAGGAAAAGCTTTTTTTATTTCTTCCACACGTATGTAGTTGACCGCTTCCCACAATATCGAGACATTATTATCACTCATTTTTAAACCTTGTTTCTAATTTTTAGACTTCTACCTGGTTCGTTCCCTTAAGAGTGCCTCCTGGGCAACAGTCGCCACGTGGAGGCCATCCGAAGTGAAAATTTCTCCTGTGGAAAGACCTCGACCCCCATTTAACCCATGAGATCGAAAATCATGAAACTGCCAATCATCTGCTCTGGCATTCCTGTGGAACCAAATTGCATGATCCAAACTCGCTCCAATGAACAGCTCTGCATAACCAATCCAACCATCACGCACTTCAGCTATTTTTGGATGAGAAGTGCTAACTGCTTCTGTAGGAACGTCATCGCTAGCAAAAGCTAACGCACAAGCTTGAAGAATTGGATCGTCAGGAATAGGCCCATGGACTTTCAGCCAAGTAGCGGCTCTTCCAGAAGAGGAAGAAGAAGTAGGCTTTCGTTCCAGGAGTGGAGCCCAATTCTCGGATTCATAATCATCTGGACTGCCGGCATCATCTGGTAGAGAAGACTCCTGAATATCTACTTGTTCTTCATCTTTTTGAAATGAGCAAGAGAGATTTAGGATGGCCCCATCAGATTGGCGGGCCACAACTCTCCTTGTGGTGAAAGAACGGCCGTTCCTGAGTCGGTCAACTTCGTATCTAATTGGTTCGTCACTAGTGCCACCTCTAATAAAGTAAGCATGAAGTGAGTGGACACGACGATCTTCTTCGACAGTAGATGCGGCTGCTCGTAAAGCTTGAGCAACTACCTGACCTCCATAAACTCTACCCCAAGGATAATCGGGGCTTAGTCCCACATAGACATCTGGCCCATGTCCTTCTAGCTCCATGAGACTGCAAAAGTCATCTATTTGTGAACCCATATCAACCCCCTTCGAGAGCAACTGCGGTGTGTAGAGCAACACCGTAGAGGAGAGCCGACTCGTTTATGCGCATACGGTTTGAATGGCAGGGGGGAGCACTTAGCGAATCTACGATATCTTCCGGGCAAACACCTAAAAAAGCCATTACACCGGGGACTTTCTCAAGTAGATATGAGAAATCTTCACCCCCCATTACAGGTGAAGGGAATTCGAAAAAGCTTCCTTCCCCAATAGTTTTTTCACAAAGCAATGCAAAACGAGCAGCTTCATTTGCATCATTTACAGTCACTGGATAACCCTCAGTGATTGTTACATCTGCAGAACATTTATGCGCCTTGGCTATTTGATCACAAACCCTAATGACCGATTCTTTTATTTGACTCCTTGTATTTTCAGAAACACACCTAATTGTTCCTTCAAAGAAAGCTTTTTCGGGAATCACGTTTGTTGTAGTTCCAGCTACCACATGAGCAATAGTTACCAAGGCGGGATCAAAAGCATTTATTTCTCGGGTAACTGATGTTTGAATAGAATTTATCATTGATGCCATTGGAAGTATTGGGTCAGCGCAAAGGTGAGGCGTTGAAGCATGACCGCCTTGTCCAGTAACAGTAACTTTGAGTTCATCAGTAGAAGCAAGCATTGCTCCGGGTCGACAGGCAACGAAGCCAGTTGGAAGATTTGGGGTTACATGAAGAGCAAAAGCACGGGTTACATTTTTTAACACACCTTCATCAATCATAATTTGCGCTCCTCCCGCTCCTTCTTCTCCTGGCTGGAACATAAATCTAACTGTTCCGGAAAACCGGTCTCGCATTTCCGAAAGAACTTTCGCAGCACCGACAAGCATGGCTGTATGAGCATCGTGACCACAGGCGTGAGCGCGGCCCGGTTCCACCGAACAAAAAGTTTCCCCACTATCTTCGTCCATGGGCAGGGCATCAGTATCGGCACGTAAAAGAACGGTAGAACCTTCAGAGGTCTTTGTCCCTTTTAGATCAGCAATAACGGAAGTTAGATTTTCTCCAGTGGTTATTTCAAGAGGAAGGCCTTCTAAAGATTCGAGTATACGGTTTTGCGTTTTAGGGTTATCTAGGTCTAATTCCGGGTGAGCGTGTATATCTCTACGTACTGAAATAACTTCGTCCAGAACGGTATTTGAAATTTCCAATATTTGACTCATTTAGACATACTGCTCCAAATCATATGATTTCAGCGGACTGGGCGATTTGTAAGGCAGAATAAGTGTGTGTCTTTAAAAGATGAAGAAATATATAAAGCTATTTCCGAGATACTGCCAAGCCTAGGTGCTGAAACTTTGCCTACAGTTTTAGGAGCCGGAAGTGATGACTTAGAAACAGGCAGAAATTATTTACAAACTCTCGTTAAAGAAGGCTGGATGCTCCCCACCTGGCCTCAAAAGTACGGTGGCAGAGATTCAACCCCAGAAGAGGCCTCCCAGATCTCTCGAATTTTAGGTTCATTCGAAGGTGCGGACCTTTACCCCTATGGAGTTGGTTTGAGTCTTGTGGGTCCCGTCTTGATGGAACTGGGTACACATGACCAGATGAACAGGTGGCTTCTACCGATTGCAAATGGTTCTGAAATTTGGTGCCAGATGTTCTCAGAACCTGACGCTGGCTCCGATTTAGCAAATGTGGCAATGAGTGCAGAAAAAGACGGAGAAGAATGGATTCTAAACGGTTCGAAAGTATGGACTTCGAGAGGAGCGTATTCTAAGTGGGGAATGTGCCTTGCACGCACAGACCCTGAAACAACGAAACACTCCGGGCTCACGATGTTTGCCGTAGATATGGAGTCGGAAGGAATTGAAGTTAGAACTATTGAACAAATGAACGGAGACAAACATTTCAGTGAAGTGTTTGTCTCTGATTTAGCTGTTGAAGACAGAAATCGTATTGGTGAGCTAGGAGATGGGTGGAAAATTGCAGTAAAAACCCTTGCATTAGAAAGGTCGAGTTTGGGGGGAAGATCATTTGGCGGGGGTGATCAGTCAAATGGCCTTCCAAGCTGGTTGCAAGATTGGAAAGCTAAGGGTTATTTAGATAACCCCATATCACGACAAAAAGCGATGAAAGCATTCGTGCTTTATCGTGTCAATCAGCTGACCGTTTCGCGTGCTGCGTCTGCCGGAAACAGTGCCGGCCCTGCAGGTTCTGGTGCCAAATTAAGGAGTGTCCTGGCATTTAAATTTCGCGCTTATTTATCGAAAGAACTTTTCGGAGCAGAAGGAATGCTTATAAACGATCATGAACACATCGAATTTTTAACCGGACCATCGATGTCGATCCGTGGAGGTACTGATGAAGTGCAGAGAAATATTCTTGGTGAGCGTGTACTGGGACTTCCTACAGAACACCGCGTGGACAAAGAAGGATCTTATAGGGACTTACTGAAAGTAAAATGATTACCGTTTGTCTATAGGTTGGACATCTCTTTCAGGCGACCCGATGTAGATTTGACGAGGTCTTGCTATACGAGAGTTCTGCGACAGCATCTCATCCCAATGGGCTAACCATCCTGGAGTTCGTCCAATAGCAAAAAGCACTGTAAACATTTCAACTGGGAAACCCATTGCCTGATATGTGAGACCAGAATAAAAATCAACATTGGGGTAAAGTTTTCGACTCACGAAATAGTCATCAGCAAGCGCCACTTCTTCGAGTTTTAATGCCATATCCAACAAAGGGTTTTTACCCACGACATCAAAAACTTGATGTGCTGTGTCTTTTACAATTCGAGCCCGAGGATCATAATTTTTGTAAACCCTGTGTCCAAAACCCATAAGACGTCTCTCACCAGCTTTTACAGCATTTATAAAGCTATCGATTTGATCGTATGAACCTATTTCTTCGAGCATCCGAATAACACTTTCATTCGCTCCGCCATGAAGTGGGCCAGATAACGCCGAGCAAGCTGCCGATACAGTCAAATATGGATCCGCTAGAGAACTCCCTACTACGCGACCCGCAGTTGTCGAACAGTTCTGACTGTGATCTGCATGAAGAACAAACAAAAGATCCAGAGCACGTCTCAGAACAGGATCGACTTCATGTTCAGAATCACCTGGTCTGAACATCATCGATAGGAAATTATTTGTGTAGTCGAGATCAGGGTCCGGAAGCACGTAAGGGGTTCCTACACTTCGTCGATAGGCGCTGGCTGCGAGAGTGGGCATTTTCGCAATCAACCTGACTATTTGTTTTCTTCGCACAAGTGGATCTTCTACGTCTTTACTCTCCGGGAAGAAAGTGGACAGCGCTGCGACAGTTGAGACTAAGACTCCCATTGCATGAGCATCATCTCTAAACCCTTCGAGAATACGCTTATGGAAGTTTTCGTGAATAGTGGATTCTTCTTGTATCTCTTCTTCCCACGATGCGAGTTGCTCTCTGGTAGGAAGTTCACCGTCTAGTAGAAGATATGCAACTTCAAGAAAAGAGCAATCTTTAGCAAGTTGTTCAATTGGGTACCCTCTGTACCTTAGAAAGCCCGCATTGCCATCCAACTCTGTTACAGCACTATGGGCGCCGGAAGTATTTCCAAATGAAGCATCGTCAAACCATATGCCCGGAAGTAGTTTTGACCACTCGCCAGAATCAACCCCATTTTTATCTATAGGAATTTCTATTGAATCTCCGGTTCTATTATCTGTGATGCTTATACTCTCGGACACTTTTAGTTTCACCTTTCGTCGACTTCTAATTTACCAGACGTAATCAATTTTCCTGAAGAGTTTACAGAGGGATATTGTCATGCTTGCGTTTCGGCAGTCGCTCTTTCTTCTCGGATAAGAGCGCTAAAGCTGAAGCAATTTCGGATCTCGTTTCAGACGGTTCTATTATTCGGTCAACTGAACCTCTCTCTGCAGCAACAAATGGATTAAGCAGTTTCTCTTCATAGTGACTCTCAAGAGAAAGTTTTTCTTCATCGCCAGCATCACGGTGCAGGATCTCGACTGCTCCTTTCGCCCCCATAACTGCTATTTCAGCTGATGGCCATGCCAACATAAGATCATTTCCCATGTAACGCGAATCCATAACTATGTATGCACCTCCATAGGATTTTCTGAGAATTAGGCAAACTCTCGGAACAGTTGATCTTGCATATGCAAAAGCCATTTGAGCTCCATATCTGATCATCCCTCTCCATTCAAGGTCCTTTCCCGGATAGAACCCAGAAGTGTCGACAAAAGTCACCAATGGCAAATTGAAAGAATCACAGAATGAAACAAATCTTGCTCCTTTTTGTGAGGCAGGTATGTCTAAAGTTCCCGCCATTGACTGAGGCTGGTTTGCGACTACTCCGATTGGTCTCCCTCCTATGGAAGCAAATGCAGTAATAATATTAGGAGCCCAATTTTTACGAGATTCAAGAATGTAATTGTCATCAACTACACAATTGATCACATCGCGAACGTCGTAACTGTCTGATATTGAACTAGGAAGAATGTCACCTGCTTCGGGAGTGGAGCGATCGGGGGCGTCATTGCTATCCCAGCCTTGAGGAATTTCATATGCACTATCAGGTAAAAAAGACAGTAACTCTCGGATAAGTTCTTTACCTTCGTCAAGATCACTGACTATAAAATGGGAAACACCGGTAGTTCGATCATGCAAAGAAGCTCCTCCTAGATCTTCACTGTTAGTGGTTTCGCCAGTAAACAATTCAGCCATCTGCGGGCCACTTACAAAGGCATAACTATCCTCAATCATGATTACGAAGTCAGCAAGGCCTAGAAGCAGGGCTGGTCCAGAGACTGTAGCTCCAGTAACACAAAAAATAACCGGTACTTTACCTGAGCACCTTACGAGTTCTTTAGCTGCCGTACCCCAACTGTGCACCGCTGCGACACCTTCCAGAATGTCAGCTCCGGATGACTCCACGAAACAAACAAGAGGCATGCCTTGTTCGTGAGCTATTTTTGCGGCATTCGCAAAGTTTTCACCGTCGATTGGTTTTATTGATTTATTTTCTTCAGTTCCAATTTCTACCTGCATTACGTTTCGACCTGCCAGAGAGAGCACATTTGAAGTTACAGAACCTGCTGTTTTACCTCTAATTTTTACGAAGTGCTTGGATTCGCTGTCCATATTTAGATGCACACCTCGATGCCTGGCTGCTTGGGACCAATCTCTTTTACCACTTCATGTATAACCTCATTGGTTGCCCTTGAAGGTAGAGACGGGGTCATTCTTTTGTTTCTTATTAGTGTTACTGGTCTTTTAAGGAGCCCAGTAATCCTTATTAGAACCCAGTTGTTATCGGGATACCCAGAAGCCGCACTAGCGGGAAGAATAGCAGGAGCGTGACCTTGGAAAGCTAAAGAAGCTAGAAGCCTTAACCCATCGACTTCTGCGCTAATTTTCATTTCCACACCGGCAGATGATAGTTCTTCATCTAACGAGTCGCGAAAAAATGTTCCTTGTGCTGCCATCATCATTTCGTATTCGGAAAGATCTTGAACTGATATGGATTCGTTCTTAGCTATGGGGTGACCTGCTGGAGCGACGATTATTCTTTCTTCTTCAAATAATATTTTTGATTCCAAACTTGCGTTCATTGCGGAGGTATTAATAATTGCAAGGTCAAGATCCCCAGAAATAATTTTTTGAGTCAACGAATTCGTGTCAGCGTCGAAGACTCTCGGCTGAAGAGAAGGAAAGGCTTCAGCCAGTTTTTCCAACAGAGGTGCAATTATCCAACGGGTAGCTGCACCTATGCAACCTATTCGAACCTGACCTTCAACTTCTTCGTTTATTGAAAGAAGATCATCTGATATTGCTTTTATCTCTGATCTAATTCTACGAGCTCTGTCTATTACCGCGAGACCTTCAGGCGTGGGTTGCATGGTACGACGATCTAATAAAACTTTCCCGAGTTCCTTTTCTAGTTTTGCAACATGATTCGAGACATTTGATTGCACTGTGTGGAGGGAACGTGCGGCGGAAGAGAAACTTCCGTGATCAGCCACGGCTATTAAGTGGTTTAATTGTCTTAGGTCCATCACTTTTAAGGATGCCATTAGATTTGTTGATATGCGATAAAGATTTCACTTATGGCAATTTTTTTATATTTACCAGTTGTTCACGCGGTAACAATGTCAGAGTAATCAAAGATTTTTTATTCCGGGTATTTGTTATTAAAGTTTTTGGAAGAGACGTTAAAGTGGTCTGTCGCCGATTATCGTCACCCGTTCAACGTGTCTTGTTTGTGGATAGAAATCATTCGATGCATGATGTTGCACGATTCTGTTGTCCCACATCACGATTGTGTCAACCTCCCACTTGATTCGACATTGTATTGAGGGGTCAAGTATTGCCCGCTCAAGAACGTTGAGTAAATGCTGGCTTTCTTTCTTGTCGACTCCTTCTATATGAGATACGAATGGTCGGTTTGTGTAAATACCTCTCTCACCTGTTACAGGATGTGTTCGGATTACCGGATGTCGAGCTGAGGGAAATTCTTCTTGTTTCTTTTTCCGTTCTTCTAGATTCATTCTATGCCCAAATGTTCGAGTGAAGTCATGTATTGCATAAAGAGAGTCAACGCGATTTTTCACATCCGGCTCTAGACGATTATAGGCTTCAGCAGTATTTGCAAATGATGTGTCTCCACCAACAGCGGGTATAACACGGCCACGAAGTATCGACCCCATCGAGGGCTCTTGACGCCAGGTCACATCCGAGTGCCAATTTGAAGCTGCGTACTGCACTTTTTCGTTGGATACTATTTCAACAACTTCTGGATGGCCATCTGGACTAGGCGCAAACGGGTGAATTTCCAAATTACCGAAGTTTTTTCCAAATTCGATGTGCTGTTCTCTTGTAATGTTCTGATTTCGAAAGACAAGAACTTTGTGGTCAAGCCAAGCTTGATTTATGTAGTCAATTTGTGGAGGGGTCGGTTCAGCAAGATTAATATCAGTAATTTCCGCCCCAAGATGTCCACTGATAAGGTTTGTTTTCACATTTTCCTAAATTATTAATTCCTTAATCTTAGAACTTCGCAAACGAAGTGACATAATCGTTCTCTTAAGGAGACTTATAGGAAAATAGGCATTGTCTTTCATATATTGTCTATTTTTAAAAAGATAAAAGAAACATTCAAGAAATATAAATCGCGAGAGTGTATGAAAACTGCATTAACCATATATCTGGGAAAAGATTCGGCTTTTGCTGCTGTAGATGTTGATGATCAAATCGACCTTTTAGCTCTTGGCGAATCTGAGGCAGGATTATCTATCGCTGACGCTGTAGATCCATACGATTCAGAGACTAAGTTATCGAAGGAAGATTTAACCCATACAGAGTTATTTATGGCTAATTTATTTTCCAAAATCATTACACGTTGTATTCGAGTTGTTGATATTTATCCAGACGAAGTTTTATTAGTTGTAAGTGAAGATATCTCTAGTCCAGATGTTTATTTTGCAGCCGCTCAACGAGCGCAAATAAGAAATATGACGGTGATCAAGGAGAAGCGCTCATTAGCAGCGTTAGCGTCTTACGGCCCGAAAGGAATTAGCGCGGACTACGCACCAGCTATAGGAGGTTTGTTTTGGATTAGGCATGGTGATTCTCTTACAGGCTCATTACCTATAGTCACCAGGGAAGATTTGGGCGCCACGGAAAAAGTTGTCAAGAAACCCCCTGTCTCTCCATCTGCTCCGTCTGTAATTTCTCTTGGCGATCGTTCTGTTTTTGATTTGCAAGTAGATAGAGGCAAAAAGAAAAGTGTCAGTCTGTCATGGTTTGTGGCATTCCTCATTCTTTGTGCAGGGTCAATATCTGTCTATTATTTTGTTTTTTCTGACTCACAGGAATCTTCTAAAAAAGAATTAGAAAATGCAATTGTTCCTGTTGTGAGTGTTCCTGTTGTGAGTGTTCCTGTTGTGAGTGTTCCTGTTGTGAGTGTTCCTGTTGTGAGTGTTCC
>MDTB01096923.1_pt1 | contig 30473 bp, 36 predicted proteins | sample 811161 | NCBI WGS metagenome assembly MDTB01 (sample SAMN05326650, study PRJNA326480) | marine metagenome | isolation source: seawater | place: Mediterranean Sea | collected 2009 | reverse complement strand
GGATTATTTAAATTTAATAACATGGTGCGCCCGGAAGGAGTTGAACCCTCAACCTTCTGATCCGAAGTCAGACGCTCTATCCAGTTGAGCTACGAGCGCATATAATATGTTTTAAACTGTAAAATGAATAAAACAACCACATTTTTAGTAGAAAAAAGTAGTGATAACTTAAGACTAGATAAATTTCTAGCTTTTAGATTAAAGACTTTAACTAGATCCCAAATTAAAAAAATCATCTTATCTAAAAATGTAAGTATAAACAAAAAATTTATACATTCGCCCTCTCTAAAAGTAAAATACGGGAATTCAATAGAAATTTTAATTACGGAAAATAAAATAGAACATATTAAACCACAAAAAATCGATATCGATATAGTTTATGAAGATGAAGAAATAATAATAATAAATAAACCAAGTGGTATTGTTGTTCATCCTGGGGCTGGAAATAAAGAAGGAACAATAGTAAATGCACTTTTGTATCTTTATAAAAAAAATTTATCGACATTGAATGGCTTATCTAGACCAGGAGTTGTCCATAGGATAGATAAAGATACGAGTGGATTAATAGTAATTGCAAAAACAAATTTTTCACATGCAAATCTCGCAAAACAATTTAGTGATCATACTGTTAAAAGAAAATATTTAGCTTTGATTTGGGGAGTAATAAGGCCCCTTAATGGAAAGATAAGTACCCTTATATCAAGAAGTAGGAAAAATAGACAGATTATGTCTGTAAGTGAAAGAAATGGAAAAAAAGCTGTAACTAATTATAAAACACTTAAAGTTTTTAATAATAAAAATATACCTAAAATAAGTTTGGTTGAATGTATTTTGGAAACTGGGAGAACTCATCAAATTAGAGTTCATCTTTCTTATAAAGGAAACGGATTAATAGGAGATAAAAAGTATGGAAAGAAAAAATTGAAATTTAGAAAAATAAATAAAAAATTTGAAAAAATATTAAATAGTTTTGAGAGACAAGCTTTGCATGCAAAAAGTCTTGGATTTATTCATCCAAAAAAAAATAAATTCATCAACTTTGACTCAAAATTACCAAATGACCTTAAAAAAATGCTAGATTTTCTTGAAAAATTTAGTGATTGAAAAATTATATTTAGGAAATATATATACAAACGATGAATACTAAATCTGAAATTTCTAATCTGCCCATTTTAAGTGGTGAGGGTGGCTTATCTGTTTATTTAGCACAAATTAAAAAGTTTCCAATGTTGGATGCAGAAGAAGAATATATGCTAGCCAAAAACTGGAAGGAAAGAGGTAATTTAAAATCTGCTCACAAACTTGTAACCAGTCATCTACGTTTGGTTGCTAAAATCGCTATGGGTTATCGAGGGTATGGTCTGCCCGTAAGCGAATTAATTTCTGAAGGTAATATAGGTTTGATGCAAGCTGTTAAAAAATTTGATCCTGACAAAGGTTTTAGATTGGCAACCTATGCTATGTGGTGGATTAAGGCAGGAATACAAGAATATGTGTTAAGATCCTGGAGTCTCGTCAAGATGGGGACTACAGCTGCACAAAAAAAACTGTTTTTTAATTTAAAAAAAATAAAACGACAAATTGCACCATCTCAAGAGGGTGATTTAAAAAAAGAACATGTGAAAGAAATATCTGAAAGACTGGGTGTCAAGTCAGAGGAAGTTATTTCAATGAACAGAAGAATGATGGGTCAGGAAAAATCTTTAAATGATCCATTACAATCAGGTGAGAAGGAAAAAGGAGAGTGGCAAGATTGGGTAGTTGACGACAATATGGACCAAGAACTTTATATCTCTCAAAAACAAGAATTAGATGAAAAAAAATTATTGCTAAAAGATGCAATTAAAATTTTAAATGATAGAGAAAAAAAAATAATTGAAGCTCGAAAACTATCAAATACTCCACAAACTTTAGATGAATTAAGTAAAAAATATAAAATTAGTAGAGAGAGAATTAGACAAATTGAAAACAAGGCTTTCGAAAAATTACAAAAGGCAATGCTTTATTCAACCAAATCCAAAAATCTACTTCCTGTAAAATAAGTTTTTTTAAAAAGGATTTTCTATAAGAATAGTATCTTTTCTTTCAGGACTTGTAGAAATACTTGATATCTTTGCTTCAACAAATTTTTCTAGCTCTTTAATATAAATTTTCGCGTTTTCTGGTAATTTATTAAATTCTTTAATTCCTCTAGTAGATGATTTCCATCCTTTAAAAACTTTATAAACCGGTTTAACTTTCAACTGATCATCAACAGCGGCTGGTAAATAATCTATTTTTTTTCCTTTCAATTCATAAGCTATACACATTTTAATTTCATCAAGTTCATCTAATACATCTAGTTTTGTAAGCGCAATTCCATTTATCCCAGAAATTTTTATTGTCTGCCTTACAAGAACTCCGTCGAACCAACCGCATCTTCTTTTTCTACTTGTGACAGTTCCAAATTCTTTACCAGTGGTTCCTATTTTTTCTCCAACACTATCTGTTAATTCCGTAGGGAAAGGACCTTCGCCAACCCTCGTTGTATAAGCTTTAGTAATACCTAAAACATAATTTATTGTATCTGGTCCACATCCAGTACCAGTAGCAGCTGAAGAGGCTACGGTATTGGAAGATGTCACAAACGGGTAAGTACCATGATCTACATCTAACAAAATTCCTTGGGCTCCCTCAAATAATATTTTTTTACCTTTTGATTTATATTCATCTATTTTTTTCCATACTGGTTGAGAAAATTTTAATATTTCTGGTGCAATTTTCAAAAGATCTCGTTTTAACTGATCTTTTTCAAAAATTTTCCTTCCTAGGCCTTTTCTAATTGCATTATGATGTTTAAGAACAGTTTCCAATCTATGATCTAAATTACTTTCAGAAACTAAATCCATAACTCTGATTGATCTTCTGCCAATTTTATCCTCATAAGCGGGACCAATCCCTCTTCTGGTTGTTCCTATTTTTGCTTTACCAGCAGCATCTTCTCTTATTTCATCCATTTCCTTATGAAAAGGCAGAATTAGATTAGCAGATTCGGATAAGATTAAATTATTTTCATTAATTTTTATTCCTTTTGCTGAAATTTCCTTAATTTCATCAAGCAGTGCCCAAGGGTCAACCACTACACCGTTTCCAATTATTGAAATTTTATTTTTTCTTACAATTCCCGAGGGCAACAAACTTAATTTATATGTAATTCCATCTATCACCAAAGTATGACCGGCATTATGTCCTCCTTGAAAACGAATAACAATATCTGCCTCACTGGAAAGCCAGTCAACAATTTTTCCTTTTCCCTCGTCGCCCCACTGAGAACCTACAACTACTACATTGTTCATTGTTTAAATTTGCTATCTAAATAAATTGAGCTCAAATGATTAATTGGTCCATGACCTTTTCCATAATTAAGATTAGATCTAATTGATTGATTAACATATTTAATACCAAGCTCACAGGACTTATTTATATTTTTTCCACAAGCCAAAAAGGTTGTGATTGCGCTTGATAACGTGCAACCAGTTCCATGTGTATTTTTTGTTTTGATTTTTTTGTTTTTAAAAATTTTTAATTCTTTTTTATTTAACAATACATCCTGCATAGTCTTGGTATTTCTGTGACCACCTTTTATCAAAATATTTTTAACACCAAATTTAAGCAAAATATTGGCAGCCTGAATCATGTCTTCTAAACTTTGAATTTTAATTTTAGTTAAAACTTCAGCTTCTGGTATATTTGGCGTTATAATATAAACTTTTTTAATAAGTTTTTCTCTTAAAGTTTTAATAGCTCTATCATTAATTAGTTTGAACCCGCCTTTTGCCACCATAACTGGATCTAGAATTATTTTTTTAGTTTTAACTTTTCGAAGAGATTTTATTACAGAATTAATTACATCTGATGAATGAAGCATTCCAATTTTAATTGCATCAGGTTTAATATCTTTTGAAGTGAACAAAATTTGTTTTTCTATTTCTTTAGGTGGGATGGGCACGACTGAATTTACTCCAGTAGTATTTTGAGCTGTAATTGCGGTAACAGCTGTCATTGCATAGCTACCTAATGCTGTTACTGTTTTAATATCTGCTTGAATTCCTGCTCCACCAGAAGAGTCTGATCCTGCAATTATTAAAATTTTTGATTTAGGTTTCAATTTATTAAATCGATTTTTTTATTATTTTTATACACTTTAAAATTAAACTTTTGTCATACGATTCGGCCATAATCCTAATTTTTGGTTCTGTCCCAGATTTTCTAACTAAAATTCTACCCTTTCGACTCATAAGCTTGTTTGCTTTCTTTATTGCATTTTTACATTCTTTTTTATTAATAACATTTTTATTCTGAACAACTATATTTTCTAAAATTTGCGGCAGTGGTTTAAAAACTTTTAAAAGTTGGCTAGCCTTTTTGCCTTTTCTAAGAGAAAATAAAATTTCTAAAGCTACTAGTAAACCATCGCCAGTGGTTGCAAATTTTCCTAAAATGATGTGTCCAGACTGTTCGCCACCCAAATTATAATTTAATTTTTTCATTTTTTCTTTAACATATCTATCTCCAACTTTAGATCTCGAAAATCTTATTTTTTCTTTATTTAAAAATTTTTCCAAACCATAATTAGACATTAGAGTTCCAATCACCCCACCCTTTAAAATTTTTTTAGATTTCCAACGACGAGCTAGCATTGCAATAATTTGGTCACCATCTATTATTTTCCCTTTTTCATCACACATTATGACTCTGTCAGCATCTCCATCAAATGCTATACCAACGTTAGCTTTATGCTTTTTAACCGCAGACTTTAATTTTGAAGGATATGTTGATCCACATTTCTCATTGATATTTAATCCGTTTGGTTTTACTCCAATAGAAATGACTTTCGCTCCAAGCTCTTTTAGTAATTTAGGAGCGGCTTTGTAACAAGCGCCATTTGCACAATCTAAAACTATTTTAGTTCCATTAAGACTAAAATTACTTGGAAAATTATTTTTTAATATTCTTATGTATTTGTCATTTCCATCTTCAAGACGCTTTACTCTTCCTAGCAACTTTGGATTTGTTAACTGCCTAGTATTTTTAGCATCTATCAGTTTTTCAATTTTTTTTTCTATTTTATCCGATAACTTCATTCCATCTGGACCAAATAATTTCAAACCGTTGTCATAGTAAGGATTATGTGAAGCTGTTATCATTATGCCCATATTAGCTTTCATTGATTTAGTTAACATTGCTAGACCGTTTGTAGGTAAAGGTCCCAATGTAAAAACATGCATGCCACCAGAAACTAATCCTGAAACTAATGCAGGTTCTAATGTATATCCTGATAATCTAGTATCCTTTGCAATAATTGCAATTTGCTTTGTTTTTTTTGGTTTTTAAAAAATGTTCCTGATGCCAGACCAAATTTGAAAAACTTTTCACCAGTGATATTTCCTTGATTGACAGTACCTCTTATACCATCTGTTCCAAAATATTTATTCTTCATTAATTAGATAATATTTTATTAAAAGTTAATATTCCTTGTTTTATTTCCTTAACATTGTGAACTCTAAAAATTTGTACTCCTTGTAACAACAAAAAAAGAACCGAAGCTAAAGTTCCACCGGTTCTATCTTGAGTATCATATTTTCCAGATATTTGGCTTATAAACCTTTTTCTTGAAGTACCAACTAAAATAGGAAAACCTAGGCTATGAAACAAAGATATTTTAGAAATTAAAGTCAAATTATGTTTCAAACTTTTACCAAACCCTATTCCAGGGTCTAAAATAATTTTTTTGTCTGATAATTTTTTATTAAGATTCTTCTCAAAAAAGTCATATATATCTAATAAAACATTTTTATATTGGGGGTTTATTTGCATTGTGTTTGGGGTACCTTGCATATGGTGCAGAACTTTGGGAATATTATAGCTCTTTAACTTTTTTAATGAATTTGGATCATATTTAAAACCTGATACATCATTTATAAGATCTACACCTGATTTTAATCCTTTTATCATTAAATCTGACTTTCTAGTATCTAAAGACAAACATACTTTTTTATATTTTTTTTTAAAATTTTTAATAACATATTGAATTCTTTGCCATTCTTTTTTTGGATCTACAGTTGCAGAACCCGGTCTTGTTGACTCGCCGCCTACATCGATAATTTCTGCACCAGATTTTATCATGTTAGAAATATGAATGTACGATTTTTTTCTAGTATTAAATTTACCACCATCAGAAAAACTATCTGGTGTTAAATTTAAAATTCCCATAATTGAAGGTTTTGAAAAATTTATATTATTTAAAAAATTTTTCCTTTTTGAAATAATTTTTTTAATATCATTTTTAATAATTTTTTTAGAACTTTTTCCAAGTTTTTTTATATCTTTAATATGAATTAAATTTGTTTCAATTTTACTTTTTTTTCTAATAAAAATTTCAATTTTATCAAAGGCTATATTTTTTTTACCATTTAATGGAAGTGCTTTATTTGATATGATTAATTTTCTAGCTTCACTTCCATGATAAAAATTACACGCCCTAGTGTAATATTTTCTCATGATGAGTTTATTATAGTGCTGGTTTTGGTTTTAAACCAATAGTATCTATAGCTGAAGATGCGTTATCTTCAGTTTGTTCGTCTTTTTTCGACAATTTAGCAGGTTGAATATTTTTTAAAATCAAATCTCTGATTTCATCGCCAGAAAGAGTTTCGTATACTAGCAGTGCCTTTGCAATTTTATGAAGATCATCAATTTTTTCTGTAAGTACTTTTTTTGCTCTCTCGTAACTTGTATCAATAATTTTTTTCCCCTCTGTATCCACTTTTCTAGCTGTTTCTTCAGACATATTTTGTTGTCTTGTTACAGATCTTCCAAGAAAAACTTCTTCTTCGTTCTCCCCATAAGCTACTGTTCCTAGATCCTTGCTCATACCATATCTTGTAACCATATTTTTTGCCATTTTGGTTGCCATATCAATATCTGATGAAGCTCCAGAAGTAATTTTTTCATATCCAAAAATTAATTCTTCTGCAATCCTACCCCCCATTGCCACTGCAATATCTGAGTACATTTTTTCTCTTGTAACGGATAACTGGTCTCTTTCTGGAAGTCTCATTACCATACCTAAAGCTCTACCTCTTGGAATAATAGTAGCTTTGTGTATTGGATCAGATGCTTTTTCATTTAACGCAACAATAGCATGTCCACCTTCATGATAAGCAGTAAGTTTTTTTTCATCTTCTGTCATTACCATTGATCTTCTTTCAGCACCCATCATTACTTTGTCTTTCGCTTCTTCGACGTCAGACATGGTAACTACTCTTTTATTTTTTCTAGCCGCCAATAAAGCTGACTCATTAATCAAATTTGCTAAATCTGCTCCTGAAAAACCAGGTGTACCTCTTGCTATAGTTCTTAATTTAACATCAGGACCAGTATTGATTTTTTTAACATGAACTTTTAGAATTGCTTCTCTACCTAAAATATCTGGGTTTGGTACCACAACCTGTCTATCAAATCTTCCAGGTCTCAATAGAGCTGGATCTAAAACATCTGGTCTGTTAGTTGCAGCAATCAAAATTATACCTTCATTTGTATCAAACCCGTCCATCTCAACTAATAGCTGATTTAATGTTTGTTCTCTTTCATCATTGCCTCCACCTAAACCTGCGCCTCTGCTTCTTCCTACAGCATCAATTTCGTCAATAAAAATTATACATGGTGCGTGTTTCTTTCCCTGCTCAAACATATCTCTAACTCTTGAAGCGCCAACTCCAACAAACATTTCAACAAAGTCTGAACCAGAGATCGTAAAAAATGGAACATTAGCTTCACCAGCGATTGCTTTTGCTAGAAGGGTCTTACCTGTTCCTGGAGGGCCTATTAACAATGCTCCCTTTGGTATCTTTCCACCAAGTCTTCTAAATTTTTTAGGATCTTTTAAAAACTCAACTATTTCTTCTACCTCCTCTTTTGCTTCTTCAATTCCAGCAACATCATTGAATGTAACTTTACCTTGAGCCTCTGTTAGTAATTTCGCTTTTGATCTTCCAAAACCCATTGCACCACCTCTGCCTCCTTGCATTTGGCGCATAAAAAATATCCAAACCCCAATTAATAATAACATTGGGAACCATGACAAGAGAACCCCAATTAATGATGGCATTTTATCTTCAATTGGCGAAGCAACTATACTTACATTTTTTTCTGAAAGCTTTTCAACTAAAGCAGGATAGTTCGGAGAATATGTGTTAAATTTTGATCCATCTGATAAAGTTCCACTAATATTGTTACCTTGAATTTGAACTTCAACTACTCTTCCATTATCAACTTCTTCTAAAAATTTTGAAAAAGCTATTTTTTCACTTTGCAAATCAGTTTTGTTTGGATTTTGAAAAAGGTTAAATAGTCCTACAGATAAAAGGACTATTAAACCCCACATGAGTAAATTTCTAAAATTCATACTTAATAAATAGGTATTTTTACAATTATAACAAGTGTCAAAAAGCTACAATTAACCAAAAAACTAACATTTTATGCCACATTTTATGAAATTCTTAAAACTCCCTTGTCACATGTAGCAAATTTTTTCTTCTTTCAAAGATGCATCCTCCTAATGTGCATTTTTTTGAATTTTTTGTTTCAAATCGACTTATCAAATTTAAAACTTTATGAGACCTTGGGGGATAATAAGATAGGGCCCTATTCTTAACAATTTTATTTATAATTTTAAATTTTACTTCTTCAGGTTCTTTTTTGAACATTTGTAAATTTAATACAGTTTCTTTCTTTTTAAATTTGACGAATTTTTTAATAGAACGATTTACGTAAAAGTTTATTGCTTCTTTTGTAGATGATATATTATTGATAGATCTTATAATTTGGTCAAGACTAAAGCCTTTGCTCTCTAAAATTTTAGTTAATTCCCTAATATTTGTTCTCAAAAACTTTTTATTTCTATTGCTTTGATCTTTAATTGTTTTATTAAAAAATTTATTTGCAGCATATTTGAGTTCTTTTTTTTTAAAACCTAAAAAAGGTCTTATAAGTTTAATTCCGTATTTTAAATTACTGAATTGACTCATTGATGAAAGGCCCTCAACACCGCTACCTCTAGACAATCTAATTAAGAAAGTCTCTACTTGGTCATCTTTATGATGGGCTGTTAACAGAAATTTGACTTTATTTTTCTTACAGAACTTTATTAGAAGTTCATACCTTATATCGCGAGCTTTTCTTTGGATATTGCTAAAAATTTTCTTTTTATTTTTAAGAATTTGAAGATTTATCCCTCTTTTTTTTAACAACTTTTTAACAAACAAGGCTTCTTTTCTGGAGTTTTTCCTAATCCCATGATCGACTAAAAGAAAATAAACTTTTGACTTTGTTTCTTGAGCTAAAATAAACAACAAAAAGGCTAGAGCCATACTATCTGGCCCTCCAGATACTGCCACCGCATATGTACTGTTTTTATTATTTTTTGATAAAACTGACTTTAATTTGATGTATAAAGCTGAAATTTTTTTGTCTTCAATAATAACATCTTTAAACTTTGCTACATTTGAATTTTTTATTTTCATATTCAGCTTTTTGTAGCACAGACTTATTGGCTTTTGGGTATTGTTTTTTCACACCCTTAATCATTAGACATCCTTGGTCTTTCTCTCCTAGTTGTACTAAAGTCGTTCCAAGTTTAAGTAAATTAATTGGTGCTTTTTTGCTTTTTGGGTAGTTTTGGTAACCGTCTAAATATGCGGCAGCTGCATCTTGGTAAAGTTGCCTAATTCTGAAAGTTTCACCATACCAATATTGAGCACTTCCTGCTAATTCATTATCTTTGTTCTTGTCAATAAATTCTTTTAAAGCAAATTCTGCAGTTTCATAATCTCCGACTTTAATAAAGCTTACTGCAAAATTATATTGTTCTTTTGGTGGTTTGTTTGGTAACAATGACTCACTTCTTGTTGCTTTTTCGCTTACTACTAGACCGGCTGTTTCTACTGATTGAGTTTTCTGTACTTGTTTAATATTTTCTAAATCAGTTTCAGAAACTCTTCCTAGGTCCTGTGGTAAATCTGTACCCGGAAGCCTTTTCTTTTCTTTTTTCCTTGATGGCTCCCTCATTGCAACACCAGTGCTTTCTATATCACTAAATCTCATTTGGTTATCAGACTGCATTTTGGTAATTCTATTTGATAATTTATCGATCTTAAAATTAATTTCCTCATATTTATTTGTAACTTCTCTAAATTGCTCTTCTATTTCATTTAATTTTAGTAAATGCCTTGTTAAAATATCTTCATTTATTCCATCAGATGAAGAACTAGATGGCTTGAGTTCCGAAGTTTTGTAAAAAGCTGTTTCTAAAGTTTTTAAATCTTTAGTTATTTTTTCAATTTTAATAATTATATCTTTTAAATCCTCATCCTCTTCTTCGGCTTTAATATTATTAGAAAAGGATATTAGAATTATAACAATGAAAATTTTGGTAAAAAAATTAATTGTTTTTAGAATCATCAATTGATTTTTATTTATACAAAATGGCAAAAAAAAGACCCCATTATTCATCAAGAATAACGGGGTCTTTCAATCCTAAAAACTTACTAATTTGTTTTAATTGTTACAGATCTTCTGTTTTGAGACCATGCTAACGGTGTAGAAGCTGGATTTACAGGTTTCTCTTTACCGTAACTAATTACAGTAATTCTTTTTCCAGAAATACCGTAAGTCATTAAATAATCTTTTGCGGCATTTGCTCTTCGTTCACCTAAAGCTAAGTTATACTCTCTGGTTCCTCTTTCGTCGGCATGACCTTCTAATGTAACAGTTATATCTTTATTCTTTCTTAAAAATGTTGCCTGTTTTCTTAAAGTGTCACGAGATCTTGTTGTTAATTTTGATTTGTTCGTTGCAAAAAAAACTCTATCTGGAACGCCTTTTGCTAAAAACTCAATCGTGTCTGAACCAGTGTAAACATCGTCAACTGTATCCACTGCAGCTTTCTTAGCTGTAGAACAAGCTGAAATTAGCAACGTACTGAATAGAATTAAAACTAAATTTTTTAGTGCACCATTAAACTTCATGTTTTTCTCCTAAATATATTTAAGGTTGTTGTAATATTCCAAATTTAAAGGAATCTTGCAAGTCTAAATTGTACTTAAAAAGCACTATTTTGAAAGTAATGAGGACCAGGATGGGTCCGAGGCATCGGTTTCTGTTTTTAACATCCTTTCATTATAGCCCGTGATATCAATTGACCACAACTTTGCTGTAAAACCCTTGCCTTTGCTATCAGACTTAGTCTCCCTGTAAAAAATTAAAACCCTGCCATTTGGCGACCAAGATGGAGCTTCCTGGTAATAGTTTTCTGTAAGTAACCTTTCGCCCGTTCCATCCGACCTCATCACCCCAATATAAAATCTGCCCTTTCGCACTTTTGTGAATGCAATCAAATCGCCTCTTGGTGACCAAACAGGCGTGCCGTATAAACCGCTCCCAAAAGTAATTCTTTTTACTTGGGTGCCATCACTTCTCATTACGTAAATTTGTTGGAGACCACTTCTGTCTGAATTAAATGAAATATATTTTCCGTCAGGAGAATATGATGGGGATGTGTCAATTGACGGGTGTTCAGTAATTCTTTCGACTTTTCTACTTTCAAGATCCATTGAATAAATATCAGAATTACCGTCTTTTGCAAAACTCATAATGACTTTTTTTCCATCAGGAGAAAATCGTGGAGCAAATGTCATTCCAGGGAAATTTCCTACAACCTCTTGGATTCCTGTTTCTATATCTAAAAGGTAAACTCTTGGCATATTTTTAAAATAAGACATATAAGTTACGAGTTGATTTGTAGGATTAAATCTTGGTGTTAATACCAATTCATTACCCAAAGTAAGATATTTAGTACCGTTACCATCTTGATCCATTATAGCTAATTTTTTTACACGCTGATCTTTAGGTCCTGTTTCAGAAACATAAATAATTCTTGTATCAAAATACCCACTTTCTCCAGTTAGTCTCTCATAAATCTTATCAGAGATAATGTGAGCAACTCTTCTCCAATTTGTGGGAGTTGTTGTGAAAGATAAGGCTACCATTTCTTTTGCAGCAGTCAAATCCCATAATCTAAACTCTACTTTTAATTTATTATTCTTTACTATTATTTTTCCTGTTACCAAAGCTTGAGCTTTTATAAGTCTCCAATCCTCAAACCTTGGCTTTATGTGTGCAATATCTGGTTTTTGAACAAATGCATCTTTTTTCAAAGGATTGAACAATCCAGTGGATTTAAAATTTTTTTCGATAATTTTAGAGATTTCTTCACCTAATTTTTTCTCCTTTAGTCCTTTTAGACCATCTGATTTTTCGTCAACATGAAGAGGTGAAATAGCAATTGGAAGTGGATCGAGATTACCTCTTGTTATATCAACTTTTATTAAACTATTTGCTTTTCCAATGCTTAATAGAGTAAACAAAAGAACTAAAATTACTTTTCTCATAATTTATCCTTTCAACATTTCAGTAGGGTCAAAGTTTAACTGTAAGTCTTTCCACCTATCATAACCAGTTGGTGGTACTTTGAGTGGCTGACAAATTCTCACTGCTCTTAATGCGCTTTCAGCAAGAACTCTATAAAAACTTTGTCCAGGAGTATTCATTCTTTCATGATCAAGTATTTCAGATTTTAATATAGTACCGTCTTGCTTTAGTTTAAGTTTTATTCTAACAAGTAATTTTTCATCATAAGGCAGTCCTAAAGGAACACTCCAGCAACCAAATATTTGAGCTCTTAAAGCATCTTCTTCTGAAAGTGATAGTCCTCTAGCAAACGAATTTTCGACATTGCTCTGTGTAAGCTTGTTTGATTTTTTTTGTGTTTCTGCTTGCTCTTCTTTTGCCTTATCTATTAAAGCTGCAATTTGGTCTGGATCAAATAATTCTTTTTTCTCAAACTCTGATGCTTGTCTTATTTGTGGTTCTATTTCTTCAGGGTTTTGTTTTTTCTTTACTATTTTTTTAATTTCTTTCGTATCTTCAGGCATTGGAATTCTATCTGGTTTTTCTTTTGCTTTATCCGCAGGAGGTGCTTGTTCAGAAACTACTCTCTTCTCCTCTTTTTTAACTTTTTCCAAAATTTCTCTTGCTTTGGGAGCAAATGGTATATTTGTCTTATCAGTAATTTGGATAAATTCGACAGAGACTATTGGTGGTAAATCAACTGGTTCTCTTAACATAAATGGCAAAGTTAAAATTGTCATAAAAATTATAAATGCATGAAAAAGTAATGAAAATATTAATCCTCTGCTCATAAAACATTAGTTTTTATATGGTTCTGAAATTAGAGCGACTTTTGAAAAACCTGCACCCGATAACCTCCCCATAACTTCTAGAACTCTTCCATAATTAATTGTTTTGTCGCCTCTAACATAAATTCTTGTATCCGTTCTATTTTTAGATATTGCCAACAATTTTGGAACTACTTTTTGAAAAGTTACTTTATGTTCTTGAATAAATATTTCTCCTTTAGAATTGATAGATATTGTTAATGGTTCTTGATCGTCTGGCAAAGAATCCGCAGCGGACTCTGGTAGATCAACTTGCACACCAACTGTTAAGAGTGGAGCTGTCACCATAAATATTATTAGAAGTACGAGCATAACGTCAACGAAAGGAGTAACATTAATTTCGCTCATCGGTTCCTTTTTTGAGCGATTGATTATAAAAGCCATAAAAATTAAATAATTGATAGAAATCTTTTTGAAAAATTATCAACTCTTAAAAAATATCTTTGAGAGTCGCTATTAAATTTGTTATATGCAACTACAGCCGGAATAGCAGCTAATAAACCGAGTGCAGTGGCAAACAATGCTTCAGCGATACCAGGAGCAACAATAGCTAAACTTGTATTCCTAGAAATTGTTATCGATTGAAATGAGTTCATAATTCCCCAAACTGTTCCAAACAATCCAACAAAGGGAGCTGTAGACCCTATTGTTGCAAGATATGTAAAATTTTTTTCTACACTTTTTAATTGATCACTTATAGAAGCTTCAAGAACTCTTTCAACTCTTGTGCTTTGAACCACGGAAGATTTAGATTTAGTTTTAATCAATTCTGACATTGCAGATTTAAAAACAATTGTTAAGGGATCTTCAGTTTTATTTGGAAGGTTTTTATAAAAAGCTTCGGCAGATTTAGATTTCCAAAATTTATCCTCAAAAGATTTTGTTGTTTGGTCAATTCTTCTAAATAATCTTATTTTATCATATATAAGAGCCCAGGAAAATATTGAACTCGCAATAAGAATTATAATTACAGTTTTAACTACGAAGTCTGCTCTTAAAAATAATTGCCAAAGTGAAAAGTCATTTACTCCGCCCAAACCAACTACTTGAGTTGCTATTTCTTGTTCCATTGTGGTTGATTACGTGGAGAATGTGTCATCAATTTGGCATTTAAGTTTAAAAATTTTCAATAAACTCACTCATTAAACTGTCCACGACAATCTCTGAAGTATCTGGCTATTAAAATGGCATCAGCTTTATTTACATCCTTCTTTTTACTCAATCTTGAGGATATAGAGGGATACATTTCTATTACTTTTGTTCTACTTGCATCTTTAGAGGAATTAATTAGTTCAAAATGTTTTTTCCATTTAGACGGTCTCACATAAAAAATAGGTAAATTTAATGCAGCACAAATACCTTTGATAGAACCAAAAGTTTGTCCAAAATTAAACATACTTGTAACACCCTGACCAGGCATGGCACTAACTTGCTCAACAATTACGAAGGTTTTACCTAATACAATATGTTTTTTTATAATATTTACTAATTGCGCACTATTAAGTTGATTTTTATTTTTTTTTCCCTCTGACATTATTGGCATATCAAACATATCAAAAATTTTTAAATCATCTAGAATTGCAATACCTCCACTCAATCCAGGATCTATGCCTATTATTCTCATTTATTGTCCTTTAAAAAAATTTACAATTATGAAATACTTTTTGGATATCATCCTCTTCCTCCAAGATTTCGAGCATACTTATTATTTCTTTTTCTTCACTATGTTTTAAGCTAATAAAGTTTTTTGGTCTCCATTCAATGCCTGAATATATTAATTTTTTAGCCAATTTTTCAGTTTCAATTTTGACTCTATAAAAATCCTCTTTGCTTGTAATTATTTCATGAAAGTCTCTGTTGCTATAGCAATCTTTGGCACCCACTTTTGCTGCAAAATCTAAAGCCTGTTCATCAGATATATTTTGTTTTAAGATTTGTAATATTCCGCAATTATCAAAATAATGAGTCGTTGAACCTGAACTTCCTAAATTTCCTCCAAATTTCTGGAGTGATGTTCTGATTTTTGTAGCAGTTCTATTTTTGTTGTCAGTTAATGTCTCAATTATTAAAGCAATATTCTTTGGGCCAAAACCCTCGTATCTTAAATTTTCATAATTTTCATTTTTATCTATTTCAGACTTTCTTATAGCTCTATTAATATTATCTTTAGGCATATTAGCTTCTTTAGCAGTTTCTATGGCAGCCCTTAATCGATGATTTGAATTGGGATCTTTTGATCCAATTTTCGCAGCCACAGTAATTTCTCTTGAGATTTTAGAAAATATTTTTGATCTTAATTTATCTTGTCTGCCTTTTTTGTGCTTTATACCTGCCCAGTGTGAATGGCCTGCCATCTATTAAACTCTTTTCTCCAAACGTCCACCTAAAATAATTGGTTGAACTTTTTGAGCTAAACCAGTTTGGTTATCAGCGGTGACGAGTAATCCAGAAATTGTAGCATCACCTAAAGAAGGAAAATGTTTTTTTGCCGAAGTATCTTTTAAAAATTTTTTTAAAGAATTGTCTTTATCCATTCCAATTACAGAGTTGTAATCACCGCACATGCCAATATCTGTTTGATATGCGGTGCCTTTATCCATAATTCTATAATCAGAAGTTGGAACATGTGTATGTGTCCCAAAAACAATTGTAGCTTTACCGTCAAATAAATATCCCATTGCCATTTTTTCACTTGTTATTTCACCATGCATATCAACAATGATAAAGTCAGCCTTATCATTACCTAATTTAAAACTTTCAATAAATTTTTTTGCCTCAACAAAAACATCTTCACATTTTTTCATAAAAACATTGCCCATCAAATTTAACACAACAAAATTTTTTCCCTTTTTTTTAAAAATACCAGAACCACTACCAGGAGAATCTTTTGGTAAATTTGATGGTCTTAAAAATTTTAAATTTGTAGATGCAATTTCTTGTGCATCTTTGTGATCCCAGACATGATTTCCTGTTGTGATAACATCGGCTCCCGCCTCTAAAAGATCTTCAAATATTTTTTTTGTAATACCTACACCATTATCAGCTGCATTTTCACCGTTAATGACTACAAAATCTAAATTTTTTTCTTTTATCAATTTAGGTAATTTTTCTTTTACAGCTTTTACACCAGATGGTCCCATTACATCTCCCAAAACTAATATATTCATTTTATATTAAAAAAGACCTTTCTCCGTTAGTATATAATTTAATTTTACATCGTGCATGGACGTTGGAATTTTTTTATATTTTTGAAAGGAAAATGCAAGACCAATAGTTGTAGCTTTTTTATTATTTTTAACATATTTTTTAAGAAATCTGTCATAGTAGCCTTTTCCATATCCCAAACGATTATAAAACCTATCAAATGCTAAAAGTGGGAGCAAAAAAAGATCGGGATAAACTATTTTATTTTTCTTAATCGGCTCTAAAAAACCGAAGCTATTTACTTTTAAAGGATCAAATAATTTCCATTTTACAAATTTCATTTCTTTTTTGTTTAGAATTATTGGAAGAGAAATAGAATATCCACCCTCTTTTTCCAATAAATTAAATAGTTCAAAGGTATCAACCTCATAATTTGAAGGATAGTATAATGCTATGTTTTTTTTATTTTTTCTCTTAATTAAATTAAACAATGGTTTAAAATATTTTTTGTCTACTGAAAAATATTTTTTTTTTCTAATTGTATTATATTTTCTTCTAACCTTATGTTTGAGAAGCATTTACTGAATATTTGATCCGGTTTCAGTATTTTTTATAATTTCCTCTAAAGATTTAGTAGTCTTCTCCAGCATATTTTCATAAATACTTTGGCTTTCTTCTACCATTTTTTTAAATTTGTCTAGCTCTAAATTAAGCTTAGATATTTCCGTTTCTTTACCGTCTTTATAATTTATAACTAAAGATTTCATTTCTTTAAATTTAGAGGACAGGTTTTCAAAATTATCTTTTTGAGATACAACTCTTTTTTTTAAATCAAAGTAGTCGTCGATAACTTGAATTGCAGTTATGAGTAAAAGCTTGTTTTCACCAATATTTCCAAGTTTTTCTTTAAGACTTAAATATTTTTTATCTAAAAATTTGGTAAGATTTTTTAAATCTTCCTCTTGTCCATCGTCACATGACAACAAATAATCTTTGTTATTGAATTTAATGTTTATATTTGCCATTTTTCTATTTCTTCCACTAAAGAATCAGTTTCTTCACCCAATTCTTCGATATCTTGATTAAATTTATCCTGTATTCTTTTCGTTTTCTTTTGATCATCTTCCATTTTTTTTATTTGAAGCTTGAGTTCATTATATTTCGAAAGTAAGTTGTTATACTTACTTTCTAATTCAATTTTTTCGCTTTGTAATTGATTCTTCTCAAGATAAAGGCTTTTTAGTTCTTCCCCGTGAACGCTCGGAGAACTACTTAAGTTTTTAAGTTTCTCTAAAACTGTTTCAAGTTTCTTTTCTTTGTTGTATAAATTTTCCATTGTAATTTTATATCATATTATTGATATCATCGAGCGAAGTCTATATAGGTAATTTATAAGTGGATCCAAAATTAAAAGATTTATCAAACGCAATAAGATTTTTATCAATTGATGCTGTTCAGAAGGCAAATTCTGGACACCCAGGCATGCCAATGGGTATGGCAGATGTTGCAACTATACTATTTAAATACTACCTAAGGTTTAATCCAAAAAATCCGAGCTGGGTGAATAGGGACAGATTTATTTTATCTGCTGGGCATGGTTCAATGCTTTTATACTCTCTTCTTTACTTAACTGGTTATAAAAAAATTAAACTAGAAGATATAAAAAATTTTAGACAGTTAAATTCTATTTGCGCAGGTCATCCAGAATACGAAAAAGATTCAGGTATTGAAACGACAACAGGTCCATTGGGTCAGGGCTTAGCCAATTCAGTAGGAATGGCAATTGCATCTGAAGTTTTAAAAAAAAGATTTGGGTCAGACCTGATTAATAATAAAACTTATGTAATCGCAAGTGATGGAGATTTAATGGAAGGTATTAGCCATGAAGCTATGAGTTTAGCCGGGCATTTAAATTTGAAAAATTTAATAGTTTTTTTCGATAATAATAAAATTTCCATTGATGGTGCCACATCACTGAGTGTTTCGGACAATTATAAAAAAAGATTTGAGAGTTATGGTTGGTCTTTTCAAGAGATCAATGGTCATAACAATAAGCAAATATTCAATGCTATTAAGAAAGCAACTAAATCAAAAAAGCCATCAATAATTTCATGTAAAACAATAATAGGATTTGGATCACCAAATAAATCAGGAAAGGCATCGTCTCATGGTTCTCCACTTGGAGATGATGAAATTAAATTAGTTAGGAAAAAACTAGGTTGGAAACATACTCCTTTTGAAATTCCGGAAAAAATAATAGAAGCCTGGAGAGAAATAGGTAAAAAGGGTCAAAAAATCGAAGAAAGTTGGAATAGTATTTTATCTTCAAAAAATTCTAAAGTTAAAGAAGAATATGAAAGGCTTACGAAAGGTGAGCTTCCAATATCGATAGATAAAATACTTGGTGATGAAAAATTAAAATTTTTTCAAACAAAACCTAAAATGGCTACAAGACAATGCTCTTCCTCTGTTATTAAATGTATGTCTGAAGTTCTACCTGAACTAATAGGTGGATCTGCTGATTTAAGTGGATCAAATAATACGAAAACTGAAATCTCAAAAGTAATTAACTCAAAAAATTTTTCTGGTAATTATATTCATTTTGGAGTCAGAGAACATGCAATGGCTGGGGTAATGAACGGTTTGGCTTTGTATGGTTGTCTAATACCTTTTGGTGGAACATTTTTGATTTTTTCGGATTATTTGAAGCCCTCTATGAGATTATCGGCTCTTATGAAATTGAGAGTAATTTATATTTTTTCTCACGACTCTATTGGACTCGGGGAAGATGGACCAACTCATCAACCGATAGAGCAATTAGAGCATTTAAGGGCAATTCCTAATTTAAATGTATTTAGACCTGCAGATATTAATGAGACAATTGAATGTTGGGAGATTGCTTTGAAAAGCAAAAATAATCCGAGTGCTATAGCTTTATCTAGACAAAAATTATCGTATGTATCTGAACATAATGCTGGTGAAAATAAATGCTCTAAAGGAGGATATGTTTTAAAAAAAACTTCTGACAATCCCGAAGTGTCTATTATAGCATCAGGATCAGAAGTAGAGATAGCATTAGAGGCACAAGAAAAACTTAAAAATCAAAATATTTTTTCAAAAGTTATATCTGTTCCATGTTATGATCTTTTTCAAAATCAAACTGAAATTTATAAAAATGAGGTTCTCGGTAAAGATACTTTTAAGATTTCAATTGAAGCTTCAAGTCAATCTTGTTGGAAGAGTATAGTTGGAAAAAATGGTATTACACTTGGGCTGTCTACATTTGGAAAAAGTGCTCCGTATAAAGATATCTATAAATTATTTAATTTAACAAGTGATGAAATAGTAAAGAACGTAAAAGAACAGGTTAAAAAGTAATTAGACAAATGTCTGATTTAAAATTTTTTTCTAAACATGTACCTGTTAAAGATAAACGGGTTATAGTTAGACTAGATCTCAATGTACCAATAGCCAACTCAAAAATAGAGGATTACACTAGAATAAAAGTTGTTGAGCCTTTTATTAATCAATTAATTGAAGATAAAGCTAAAGTTATCCTTTTAACTCACCTTGGAAGACCAAAGGGCAAGTTTAATCTAAGTCTTTCTCTTAGACCTGTATTCAAATATTTGGAAAAGATGCTAAAAGGAAAACTTTTTTTCTATAAGGAAAATATTGACTCTAGAGCCATTGATGCATCAAATAAATTAAATCCAGGTGAAGTTCTATTATTAGAAAATATTCGTTTTTTTAAAGAGGAAGAAAATGACGATGAAAATTTTGCCAGAAACCTTTCAAGATTAGGCGATATTTATATTAATGAAGCCTTTTCCTGCTCACATAGAAAACAGGCCTCTATTCATACAATAACTAAATTTATAGATAGTTATGGAGGACCAGGTTTAAAAAAGGAAATCGATTCAATTAATTTAATGATTAAGAATAAAAAAAGCCCTGTAACCTGCATAATTGGGGGATCAAAAGTTTCAACTAAAATAAATATTTTATCAAAATTATTAAAAATTGCAGATAATCTCGTTATTGTTGGAGCAATGGCTAATAACTTCATAATGTTTAAGGGTATTAATGTTGGCGCATCTGTAATTGAAGAAGGATCTGAAGAGAAAGTTAAAAGTATAAATTCTTTAGCTGAAAAATATAATTGTAATCTTATTATACCTGTAGACTGCAATACTTCTACTAATATAAAAGGAGATAATAATTACAAATTATTAAATGATTTATCGCCAGAAGATATTATTTTAGATATTGGAAAAAATACTATAAATATAATAAATAAAATTATAGACAATTCAAATACAGTTTTTTGGAATGGCCCAGCTGGATATTATGAAAATAAAAAATTTTCAATTGGTTCGATTGCAATTGCTAAAAAAATTGCAGGTAACACAAAATCAAATTCTTTAGTATCAATTGTAGGTGGTGGAGACACCATAGCTGCAATTAAGAATACAGGTTTAGACAATAGTTTTACACATTTATCAACAGCTGGCGGGGCATTTCTAGAATCTCTTGAAGGAAAAGAGCTCCCTGGTATAAAAGCACTAAAGAGAAATTAAATTTTATGAGTATTGAAGAAATTGCAAAAAAAATGGTGGAAAAAGGCAAAGGAATACTTGCTGCGGATGAGAGCACTGGCACAATGGAAAAAAGATTAAAAAGTGTAAATGTTGAGTGTACCAGAGAAAATAGACTGCATTTTAGAGAAACATTATTTTCCTCTGAATCTATGAAAAAATGTATAAGTGGCGTTATATTGTTTGATGAAACATTAAGACAAACCTCTAGCAGTGGTTTATCTATTCCAGAATTAATTAAAAAAAGTGGATCAATTCCCGGTATCAAAGTAGATAAGGGAGCAAAACTTCTGGCTGGTTCAAACAATGAGAAAGTAACAGAGGGTCTAGATGGTTTAAGAGAGAGAATGGAAGAATATTATAAGTTAGGTGCAAGATTTGCAAAGTGGAGAGCCGTTTATTCTATTGCTTCAAAGCATCCAAGTGAACAATGTATAAAATCTAATGCCCATGCATTAGCAAGATATGCTGCTATTGTTCAGGAGGCTAAAATGGTTCCAATAGTTGAACCAGAAGTTTTAATGGACGGAGATCATAATATTGATAAATGCTACGAGGTTACTAATAAAGTTTTAGCTGAATGTTATAAAGAACTTAAAATACACAATGTAAATCTTAAAGGCACAGTTCTTAAACCAAACATGATTTTGCCTGGAAAAGATTCTAAAGATAAAGTATCCAATGAAGAAATTGCCAAAAAAACATTAGAATGTATCAAAAAAAATATGCCAGCTGAAGTTCCAGGAGTTGCTTTCTTGTCTGGAGGTCAAAGTGAAATTGAAGCAACAAGAAATTTAAATGAAATTAATAAAATCAATGATACTTCATTTAATTTTACTTTTTCTTATGGAAGGGCTTTACAGCAGTCAGCTTTGAAAACATGGTCTAAATACATGAAAGACATAAACAAAATTCAAAAAGTTTTTAACCATAGAGCCACAATGAATGGTGCTTCAACAGAAGCAAAATGGAGTGAAAAGCTTGAGCAAAGTTTTGCGGCTTAACATTGAAAAGGTCAATATATCTAATATCTCCAAATAAAATTAGCAAGGGCTTTTATAAAGATTTAGATCAGGTTTGTGCATCAGGAAAAGTAAAATATTTTCAGCTAAGATTAAAAAAATATACAAGTTCAAAATTAGTAAAAATTGGTAAAAGAGTTAAAATTATTACAAAAAAATACAATGTTAAACTTATTATTAATGATTCTCCTTTACTAGCAAAAAAAATTAATGCGGATGGATGCCATTTAGGTCAATCTGATGATACAATAAAATTTTCAAGAAAATTATTAAAGAAAAATAAAATTATAGGAATTACATGTCATGGATCAAAAAAATTAATATTAAATGCTATTAAACAAAAACCTAACTACTTAGCTCTAGGATCTTTCTTTAAATCAAAATTAAAACCTAAAGCAAAAAAAGCTCAAAAAGATTTAGTAAAGTGGTGTAAACTCAAAACTAATTTACCTATTGTAGCAATAGGTGGAATTGATAATAATAATTACAAAAGTTTAATCAAATTCGGCGTGAAATATCTTGCAATATCAAGTTATATTTGGAATAACCCACGCTTAAAACCAAAAGAAGCTATTAAAAAATTTAATTAAAATGAAAATACAAGGGAATGAAATTAAACCAGGCATGATCATTGAGCTTAATAATGATCATTGGACTGTTCTTAAAGCACAACATGTTAAACCTGGTAAAGGTGGAGCTTTTAATCAAGTCGAACTAAAGAGTCTCACAAGAGGTACAAAGCTAAATCAAAGATTTAGGTCAAGTGAGAATGTTGAGCGAGCACAAATTGAGGAGAAAGAATTTAATTTTTTATATTCAGACGAAAATGAATGTTTTTTTATGGATCCAGAAAATTTTGAGCAGATTTCAATTAAAAAAGAACTGATAGGAGAAAAACTAAACCTATTAAGTGAAAACTTAAAAGTGACAATATCTTTTCTTGAAGACAAACCAATTTCTGTAGATTTGCCAACAAATATTGAATGTGAAATCGAAAGTACGGAAGGTGTTGTCAAAGGTCAGACGGCTGCCTCCTCTTATAAGCCAGCAAAACTAAAAAACGGTCTTGATGTAATGGTCCCCCCTTTTATAGAAGAAGGAAATAAAATAATTTTAGATACAAGAACTTTAGAATACGTAAAAAAAATAAATTAATGAAAATCAATTCTCCTCAAATTAATTTAATGTATAAAGCTTGCATGAAAGCTTCCAGGGTCTTAATCAGAGATTTTGGAGAAATTGAAAAGCTTCAAGTTTCAGAAAAAGGACCTGGTGACTTTGTTACTGCTTCTGATAAACGTGTAGAAAAAATTATTATTGGTGAACTTGAAAAATCAGAATACTCATTTTTAACTGAAGAAACCGGATTAATAGAGGGAAAACATAAAGACAAAAGATGGATTATAGATCCAATAGATGGGACTTTTAATTTTCTAAATAGTTTACCTCATTTTGCAATTTCTATTGGTTATGAGGAAAATGGAGAGATTGTTTCGGGAATAATTTTTGATCCCATTAAAAACGAAATGTTTTCTGCACATAAAGGATCAGGTGCTTACTTAAATAATTCTAGAATGAGAGTTTCGAATAAATCTGATTTTAAAATCGCTTGTTTAGTAACTGGCGGACCTAAAGCTACCAGTAAAACAAGAGAGGCGATTATAGATGAATACAAAAAAATCTCATTAAAAATAGACTCTAATATAAGAAAATCTGGCAGCGCCGCTCTTGATCTTGCCTACGTAGCTTCAGGAAGATACGATGGTTACTGGCAAAGAGAGATAAACTACTGGGACGTAGCAGCTGGATTGATCATCGTTAAAGAATCTGGAGGATTTGTTGAAAACATCAAAGATAAGGAATTTAACATGGAAAAACTGGATATTTTAGCAACCAATTCAAAAATACATAAAGAATTAAGAAATTTACTATAAAAAAATATTGAGCAAAATAAAATATTATTATAATAATCTTTGAAATGAAAAAGAAAATCCATCCAAACTATCATAAAATTAAAGTCGTAATGACTGATGGTTCAGATTTTGAAACGATGTCTACCTGGGGTAAAGAGGGTGATACTTTAAAACTTGATATCGATCCAAAATCTCATTCTGCTTGGACAGGTGGTAGTCAAAAAATTTTAGATAAGGGACGGGTTAGTAAATACAATAAAAAATTTAGCAATTTAAGAAAACAAAAAAATTAATTATGTCTGATGGCCCATTTATGCCAAAAGCTACAGCTGTTTGGCTTGTTGAAAATACAACATTAAGTTTTAAACAAATTGCAAATTTTTGTAATTTACATGAACTTGAAGTTAAAGGAATAGCTGACGGTGACGTAGCAAAGGGTATAAAAGCTTATAATCCAATTTTAGCAGGCCAATTAACTAGAGATGAGATAAGTCTTTGTTCAGAAAATCATGAAAGACCATTAAATTTATCAAAAAAGAAACAAGAAGTTGTAGTATCTAACGAAAGAAAAAAGTCAAAATATACACCAATATCTAAAAGAAAAGATAGACCAGATGCAGCCCTTTGGCTTGTTAAAAATTTTCCACAACTTAAAGATGGTCAGATTGCAAAAATAGTCGGCAGTACTAAAGGAACGGTAGCACTGATTCGTAATAGAACTTATTGGAATTTTTCAAGTTTGTCTGCAAAGGACCCAGTAATTTTAAGTTTATGTAGTCAATTACAGTTTGAGAAAGCTGTTGAAAAAGCTGATAGAAGAGTAAAAAGAGAAAAAAAAATAAAAGAAAAAGAAAAAAAATTAAAAGAAAAAGAAGAAACGATGAAAGATACAAATGAAATCAATTAAAGATCCTACTGTTGGAATAATAATGGGAAGTAAGTCTGATTGGAAAGACGTTATGGAACATTGTAGTGAGATGTTTAAAGAATTTGGAATTAAACACGATGTAAGAGTAATATCGGCTCACCGAACACCCAAAAGATTAGAGAAATTTATTGCGGAGGCTGAAGAAAAAAATTATGAAGTTATTATTGCTGCTGCTGGAGGAGCAGCGCACCTAGCAGGTGTAACTGCTGCTTTAACAACTATACCAGTGCTTGGTGTACCGATGCCCAGTGTAACTGATGGAATAGATAGTCTTCTCTCAACAGTGCAAATGCCAGCTGGTGTTCCTGTTGCAACTTTAGCTATCGGTAAGGCTGGGGCTAGAAATTCAGCATTATTTGCAATAGCTATTTTAAGTCGCAAATATCCAAAAATTAGTGAAAAACTAAAAAAATATAGATCAGAATTTGAAAATAAAATTCCAAAAAGACCCTACTAAAATCTTTTATAGACAATATTCACCCATCATGATAACTACCCATGGAAATTAAGGAGGATTTATTAAAATAGACGTTAAAGATAACAATGTTGAACAAGCTCTTAGAATTTTAAAAAGAAAACTTCAAAAAGAGGGTTTTTTTAAAATTATCAAGATGAAAAGTAATTACGAAAAACCTTCTGAAAAGAAGAAAAGAATTAAACTTGAAAATATCAAAAGAGTTAAAAAGTTTCAGCGATTAAAAAATAGAATATAATCAAAAAACCACAGGAGAATAATATGCCTTCAGGTAAGGTAAAATGGTTTAATGCAAAAAAAGGTTACGGTTTTATATCAGAAGATGAAACAGAAAGAGATATATTTCTGCACGTTTCCTCTTTAGAAAAATCTAAACTAAGAATTTTAAAGGAAAATCAAAGACTTAAGTTTGAAATCAAAGAAGAAAATGCTAAATTGCAAGCAATAAACGTAAAAAAAGCTTAAATTTTTTAACGCGGGGTGGAGCAGTCTGGTAGCTCGTCAGGCTCATAACCTGAAGGTCGAAGGTTCAAATCCTTCCCCCGCAACCAGAGGTGAAAATATGAATGAATTAGGAAAAAAATTAGCCGAAGCTTGGATAAAAAAGGATTTAGTAGAAATTAAATCTACAGATTTACCAAAAAATAGAAAAGAATCACATTTAATACAAAAGGAATTCCACAAAGTCTTAAATAAAAAAACAGTAGGGTGGAAAATTGGTATGGTCACAAAAAGTTTACAAGATGGTGCAAAAGTAGATGGTCCTATGATAGGAAAAATTATTGATGAGACTGTATTGATAAATCCCCTGAAAATTGACTATGGTAAAGTTCCCCATTGCATTCTGGAATGTGAATTTGCACTTAAGTTTTTAGAGGATACTAAAATGATTCCTGGCGCAGAAAATAAAGAAGGTAACTATGAAATTTATGTATCTTTAGAACTAGTTTCTACAAGAGTAAGCCTTGAGTCAAAAAAAGATTTAAGTAGTGGAGATCTAATGTTTTTAAATGTTGCTGATAACGGTGGAGCTGGAGCTATTGTTGTTGGAGATAAAATAAAAAATCATAAGAATATTAATTTAAATTCAATTGAAGTTGAGGTTGATTTAAATGGAAAAATAACTGGTGATTGGGAAAAGAGAGCACATCCAATGGAAGCGATTAAATGTATAATTAATGAATTTAAAGATAATCCAATAACTTTTAAAAAAGGTGATTGGTTTATGACTGGATCAATAATTCAACCAATGAAGATAAATAAAGGTGATAAAATTAAAGTAGATTTTAAAACTTTAGGGAAAATAAACCTAGACTTTATCTAAATTTTGAATCTTGATTTTTTACTATCTTGTAAAAAAGCTTTAACAGTATCTTTAGTTAGTTGATCAAATGATTTTCCAAAACTTGAGACTTTTTCGATAATCTTAGGTGGCACAGTGATGATTTGGCATCCAATTTGCTTGGCCTGTGTATAATTATAAGGCTCTCTTGTGCTGGCCCAAAGAATTTCAACTTTATTTTTTCTATTTGTCATTTGAACTGCTTTTTTAATTATAGGAACAGGGTCCTTACCTACATCTGCCATACGTCCTGAAAAAATTGAAATTATAGATTTAGTTTTGTTATCAAGACATTTGTTAACTTGTTTAACTTGAGCGACTGTATAAACCGCTGTAATGTTAAGTTTAATCTTTTTCTTGTTCAATTTCCTTATTAATTGCCCAGTAAATTTTCCTTTGCTATTAATCACTGGAATTTTTACATAAATATTTTTTCCCCATGAATTAATTTTAAAGGCTTGTTTTTCCATTTCTTTTAAATTATCTGCAAATACCTCTAGAGAAATTGGTTTTTTTTTGCAAATTTTTAGGAGTAGTTTTGAGTATTTTTCATAGCTTTTTGCTCCAGCTTTTCTCATTAAACTTGGATTTGTAGTGAAACCATTTACAATAGATTTTTTATTGAATTCTTTTATGGTCTTGCTGTCAGCAATATCGCAAAATATTTTTGTTTTATGCATATTTAAATATTTTTAACTATATCCTCTGTCATCTTTTTTGCATCAGCAAATAACATCATAGTATTCTCTCTATAAAAAAGTTCGTTATCTACTCCCGCATAACCAGGAGATAAACTTCTTTTTACAAACAAAACTGATTTACATTTTTCAACATCTAAAACTGGCATTCCGAATATGGGGCTTTGAGGATCTGTTTTTGCAACTGGATTAGTAACATCGTTTGCGCCAATAACAAAAGCAACGTCAGTGTTTGCAAAGTCGTTATTGATATCATCTAATTCAAATACCTCATCATAAGGAACGTTTGCCTCTGCTAATAATACATTCATGTGTCCTGGCATTCTTCCTGCGACAGGGTGAACTGCATAGGAAACTTTAATATCATTTTTCTTTAAAGTATCTACCATTTCTCTAAGTGCATGTTGTGCTTGCGCTACTGCCATACCATAACCAGGAACTATAATTACAGAAGAGGCATTTTTTAAAAGAAAAGCGGCATCTTCAGCATTTCCACTCTTTACTGGTTTTTGATCTTTTTTCTTTTCTTGACTTTTGCTTGTGTCTCCGCCAAATCCTCCAAGGATCACACTAAAGAAAGATCTATTCATGCCTTTACACATTATATATGATAATATCGCACCAGAAGATCCTACTAATGCTCCCGTTATGATTAACGCGGTATTTTCTAAAGTAAAACCAATTCCTGCAGCTGCCCAACCTGAATATGAATTTAGCATAGAAATGACTACCGGCATATCAGCTCCGCCGATAGGAATGATTAATAGTACACCGATCAGAAAAGATATTACTATCATGCTCCAAAAGAAATTCTCTGATTGTGAGATACATAGAAAATAAATTAATACAATAATTGATATTCCAATCAATAAATTCAAAATATGCTGACCAGCAAAAGTTATGGGTGAACCAGACATTATTCCTCTAAGTTTTAAAAAAGCTATTATTGAGCCAGAGAAAGTGATTGCACCCACCGCTGCTCCAATAGACATTTCAACTAAGCTTGCTAATTTTATATCTCCTGGTGAACCAAGATTAAAAGCCTCTGGATTAAGAAAGGCTGAAATAGCGACAAAAACTGCTGCAAGACCAACAAGACTATGAAACCCTGCTACTAATTCTGGCATTGCAGTCATTGGAATTTTAAATGCTATAAAAGCTCCTATTGCTCCACCAACAACTAAGAAAATAAATACATATATTGTTGATGTCGAAAAATTACCTACTGTTAAAAATGTTACAGTAATTGCAATTATCATACCCAAAATTCCAAAAAGATTACCTTGCCTTGATGTTTCGGGTGAAGATAAACCTCTAAGTGCTAGAATAAAAAGTATTCCTGAAATTAAATAAAATATTGCAGATAAATTTGCTGATATCATTTTTTATTTTTTTTCTTTTTTTTGTACATTTGAAGCATTCTTTGGGTAACTAAAAAACCTCCAAATATATTTACAGCTGCTAAAACTATTGCTAAAAATCCGAAAATATTAGACATTTCAAAAATATTATTTGAGGAGCTCGCTAAAGCCGCGATTATTGCTCCTACAATAATTACTGAAGATATTGCATTAGTTACCGACATTAATGGAGTGTGAAGAGAAGGCGTAACACTCCAGACAACATAATATCCGACAAAGATGGCTAAAATAAAAATACTAAATCTAAATATAAATGGATCAATCTCCATATCAATTACCCCCCTTTAATAAAGAGCTTTTAATTATTTCATCCTCTAAATTGATAACAAACTGTTTTTTATCTTTACTATAAAGATTTCTAACAAAACTAAATATATTTTTGGCGTATAAATTTGAAGCTGTTAAAGGAAGTTTGTTCATAACATTTGATATTCCAATTATCTTTACTCCTTTTTTTTCAATAATTTTATCTGTTTCGGAGTAAGCAGAATTTCCTCCTTGCGTAACAGCTAAATCAAAAATTACAGATCCTGATTTCATATTATCAATCATTTTTTCAGTTATAATTCTAGGTGCAGGACGACCAGGAATTAGTGCGGTGCAAATAATTATATCGCTTTTTGCTGCAGCATTTTCTAACATTTCAGCTTGTTTCTTTTTGAAATCTTCACTGGCTTCTTTTGCATATCCACTTTTTGTTTCTAAATCTTCAGAACCCTCCACTATTAAAAATTTTCCTCCCAAGCTTTCTACTTGTTCTTTCGCTGTAAGTCTTACATCGGTAGCAGAAACTATTGCCCCCAACCTTTTAGCAGTTGCAATTGCTTGTAGTCCAGCCACACCAGCACCAACAACTAAAACTTTTGCCGCTGGGACAGTTCCAGCAGCTGTCATCATCATAGGTACAGCTTTTTGGTATTCATAGATTGATTCAATTACAGATCTGTAACCAGCTAAATTCGCTTGAGAAGATAGTACATCCATAGATTGAGCTCTTGTAATTCGTGGGAGTAGATTTAATGCAAAAATTTTAATTTTATTATTTACAAATTTTTTATCTTTTTCTGGATTATAATTTGATACAATTAAATGCGAATTATCTTTTATTAAACTAAATTCTTTCTCCGTAGGAAAACTGACTTTACAAATTAAATTTGATTTAGATAAAACTTCATCTGAATTATTCAAAATTTCAGCACCATGATCTTTATAATCCTTGTCACTATAGCCTAGGCTTTCTCCATATCCTTTTTCTATTAGAACATTTAGCCCAAGATTTTTAAAACCTTTAGACGTATCAGGAGTAATTGAAATTCTTTTTTCTGGACTTAATTCTTTTGTTGACCCAACATTCATTGAGAATATTAACCTTGTCTAGCTTTGAATTTGGGTTTTTTTTTATTAATAACGTAAAGTTTCCCTCGTCTCTTTACTAATTTAGAATCGAGATCTCTTTTTTTTAGTGATTTTAACGAACTAGCTACTTTCATAACTTTTTAAGCCTGGCAACGTCCTACTCTCCCATATCTTAAGACAAAGTACCATCGGCGCTGAAGGGCTTGACTTCCGAGTTCGGAATGGGATCGGGTATTACCCCT
>MDTB01012694.1_pt1 | contig 30474 bp, 14 predicted proteins | sample 811161 | NCBI WGS metagenome assembly MDTB01 (sample SAMN05326650, study PRJNA326480) | marine metagenome | isolation source: seawater | place: Mediterranean Sea | collected 2009 | reverse complement strand
TTGACATCGATATTCAAGGTACGATGAATGCCAATGGAGCACAGATCTACGGGGCGAAAATCAGCGTGGTTGGTTCGCTGGACCTTAGCGCCACGGGCATTGTCAGATCCACTCCGATTCTAGCTGCAGATAGCGCGAGTATCAAGATGAATACAGTTGACATGAAGGACAGTCGCGATGACCATCACATTACCGCAGGAATCCAGACCACAATCGACCTCGCTGGATCGACGATCCACGGTACACTCGTCGATTTGTGGGAGCGGCAATTAGAACAGACAATTCAATTCAGAGCAAACGAAGTAACCGCCACAATCGCTGATTTCGGACACCCGCCAAGTACAACCAATCAGATACACACCAATGAACAGGGAATCATGACTCTCCCGCAGAGGACTGTTGAGATTGGATTCGCAGATGGTACAGTATGGAATGAAGATGCTACAATTGTGATTCAATCCTACAAAACCGCATGGAATCGAGAACTTGGCGATTATGGATCAACTACGGAGCTTCCAATTGAAACCGCTACCACCTATGAATCTGACATATTACCGATGTTGACAATTGACTCGATTACATCAGAGGAAACTAGTGTAGCCACTGATGGGCGAGTAAAAATGAATGCAACGATTACCAATTCGGGTTCAGGAGATGCAAGAATCGGCCTTGAATGCTTCATTAACAACGGTTCTGCAGCAGATGTCGGCGGCATCTATCTTGAGATTCCAGGAGATTCAACGAGATCCGTGGAATTCACTTGGAGAGGAGTTACGGAGACAGGAAATCAGAGCATTACCTGTGGAGTGATGCAGCCCAACCAACTAGTAATCGAAGATGCTTACGGAGGGCTTCCTATCGATTCTGAATCAGTATCTTGGACTGAGCCTGTGGCTGAGACCGAGGGGCTAGGTATGCTCCCATTGATTACCGCAGTATTAGTCGGTGCAATACTAGTAGGCATCGCAGCACTTCAGTACTCGGCGAACCTCCAGAAGGAGCGTGACCAAAGTAAGATGGAAGGAAACGCTGAGGACGAAATCGAATTAGAGGGCCCTCGTAAGCAAAGAGGCACCGATTCTGACGATTAGTCGCAACCTGGCAACCAGGTCTCACTTCCATCTTGCGATTGGAATGAGTGCTCACTCGACGCTGTCACGGTCTCCTCGCCCCAGAACGGATCCTGAGTGATAGTCACGGTGAAGGTGTAGCAACCCTTCTCGTCACCTTGCCACATGTCACGGGACACGATAGAGAGGGTTTCTTGCTCTGCATCGCCTTCAAGTTGTAAGATAGCATATCCCTCATCGCCCATAATCGCGGTACCATCGCCATAAAGTCCGCCTTCAGAATCCCATGAGGCTGATGTCGTGCTGACCTCCACAGTTGGATAAGCCACGACAGTTCCACTTGGGCCAGTCATGGACGCAGTGAAATTGAAGTTCGCCCATGGAAGCGCGAGCGGTGAATTTTGCGACTCAAGACCCGCCCAGACGCTTAATGATACACCACTTACACAACGTACGGAGCCATCGTCACAACTTTGCCCGGATCCTTCGCCAATGAATACAGGAGTGACATCAGTCTGCCCCTCTGTCACAGTTCGCGTCATGAAATTCGAATCAAGATTATTGCTCCATTTCTGTGAACCGACTGTGACATCAATCGTGTATTCACTTCCACTAGATCCTAATGCATTTCCAGAATAGACCGAATCAACAGAGATTGTGAAAGACCCATAGTCTCCAAGTCCATCGCTACTATCAATCTGGAATGTATGAGTTGAATCGTATACAGATGCACCGTTTCGGACGATACTGACTATTGCATCATGACTCCCACTACCGCCGTTTTGACGGACTTTCACATCAAACTCAGAACCATCTTCGCTGAACTCTATGCCTCCAAAGGACATTGTTCCAGTTACAACCGTTCCTAGTAGCGTGGGCGTTACAGCAAGCATCACTGCGACGAAGATTACACTTGAACCAGAGATAATCGCAGATGTCCCTTGATCCATCGGATTTCTGAGACCAAGAAGGAACCACGCTATGGCTACCCCACCAATTATTACTAGGGGCATTGCAGCGTTCATTCCAGCCCACATTACGATAAAGAAGGGCAGAATTATGGCCACAAAGATTCCAATTAGGGTTCCGCCAAAATCAGTTGATAGTATACTGTTCGCTGAAGTATTACTGGAATTATCGTGACTAAGATTCTCTGCCCTAAGATCGCTTTGAGTATCGTTTGAGTCCGAACTCGAATCAGCGTCAACTCGATCTAGTAAGCCACCAGATGATTGTTGACCCCTCTCATATGCATCTATAATCGCAGAAGGATCGTTAACAATATTGTCCCCCTGATGAACAGAGTCTTTGTACCCATCTTTGTCGACCTTGTCTAAAAGTCCGTCTGACATGGAGATACCTGCGCTCGCAGAGGTTATCAAACCGTTGGACTAAACAGCCCACCGAATTAGATTAGCAGACCTATCGGTTCGCGCCGACCTAGAGCATCAAAATCGGGAGATCATCCTCATCTTCGGAAATCTCCTCATCTTCGCTGTGTCTTCGGGCAATTGCTGCTGCAGCGAGACCAAGCATCATCACAGATCCAATCATTTCGAAGCCGGGGAGGTATACACCACGGATGTAAATCGTAACCATCTGAACTTGGTAATTGGGCACGCCTTCCGTTCGAACCGAATAGTCACTGGTTGCCTGGAACTGCAATTGGTAATAGATATCTGACCAGCCCTGAACCTTCGGAGTACGCATGATAACGCGCACATTGTCTGGTGGAGCCTGTGCCTCAATCTCAGTAGACACCTGTGGAAGGGAGATCTGGAAACCTGCATCCTCTAAGTCTTCGCGATTCGCAACATCGATATTGAACCGATCATATGCATTACCGTCATTGTAGACCTTGAAATTGAACGTATAATCCACCTTAGGGCGGAGTTGCTTGAACGGCTCATCTGCTTCGACTCGGAGGCGGCTGAACTGCTTGATGACGACGAGAACGGAGGTGGTCTTTGGCGTGCAAGTTCCACAAGGGACACCAGTCGCGGTGTCAACACGGGCCGTAATGGATACAGTGCGCTGACCTTCTGCCATTCTTTGGTCACCACGGACTGAAACTTCGAAGGTCACTTCCTGACCGGCACCAACAGTAACGGTTCCGGGAGCAGCGTAGGCAAGTCCGCCGGCTGTCACAGTAATTGCCACGTTCTCAGAGTAGGCAGTTGGATTGTTGAGGGTGCAGTAGGTGGTTCCAGTTCGAGTAGCACCAGGGTATACCTCGATTGGGAAGTTCGCTGGAGAGCAAACAATACCAATGTCAGGGTTAGGAGATGCCTGTGCATTAACGGTATACGCAGCACCCACCCACATGCTGAGAGCATAAATCGTCAGGAAGACAATAACAGTACGGACTGACTTCATTACGGACACCTACGGTTTTCTCTACCCGGCCCCGTATTAAGAGGTTAGCCCCCGAATGAACACGGCATGATGACATTCACATGAAGTCGTCAAGATCATCAAAGTCATCGTATTCATCAACCTCACTCCATTCATCTTTCTCACTGGAGCCACGGGATAATCGACGACGGCGAGCGGAACGGACACTCATGAACACAATGAGAACGACAAGAATTAGGCCCGCTACAGAGAGCCCCCCCATTACTAAGGCAGTTTCATCAGAACCCAGATTGACAAGGGGCTCAGGCGGACCTTCCGCTTGGATGATGAATACCTCCATCACCTCAATTTCAGGATCAAAAGAGGACCGAATATACACTTCAATCTCGAAGGTTCCAGTCGGAATATCTCCTCCAGTCATGACAGTAAAGTTGTGAGGGACCTTCTCCTGAGGGCCGAGATTACCTGTACTCTGGATATCGAAAGTAAACCCGAGGGTTTCGAGACCGGACTGATTCTCAATCTCAATCTCGAACACATCCTGCCCATTCCCGAGGTTCTGCAAATCAATAACCACTTCAGCAGATTGATCAACACCGAGATTCAATTCCCCCGCACGAGTCTGTGCAGAAATACGTGCAAACTGGACTATCTCTACATCTACATCGGCAGAATCCTCTGGGCATCCGAATGTGCAAGGCACCCCATTGATTGTGGTGACTGAAGCATTGATTGCGACATCAATCACGGAGGGAGACATAGTAGACTCCCCACGTAAAGCAACCTGGAATGTTGCCCCCCCCCCGGAAGCAATCGTTACTGAACCTGGAGCAGCATTGGAGAGATTGCCCGAGGAGACAATGATATCAGCCGACAGAGCATGAACAGAAGGATTGGATAAAGTGCAATCTACATTACCCACCTTACTAGAACCAGGATGGACTTCAATCGTAACCGATTGTTGATCACATTCCAGAACAATACTCGGCAAGGGGCCTTGGGCTGACAGTGAGGGGAAAGACAACGAAATTAAGGCAACCATACAGAGCAAAAGGGCTCGACCCATCCGCCCCCTCATGCTACGACGAGTAGGACTTGTTTTGAAGCGGTTTCGATGGAAAAGGTGGACCCGGCAGGATTTGAACCTGCGACCACCGCGTTATGAGCGCGGCGCTCTAACCAACTAAGCTACGGGTCCGGGTTGGGCCTCCTCGGCCGCCATGATGAATCTGTTGGGTATTCACGACAAGGTGTTTCGGACAATTTCCTCACAGGCCTCTCTTACATTTACAGGAACGAAAACCATGGTATCGTGCACGGTCTTTGATATCGCAGCAGCTACCGCTGAGACATCCGCGATATCTCTCCCATCTGTCAAACGGATACCACCCATGTATGGGCGGTACCCGGTATTGTCCACGCGCGCGAGGAGAAGGTCGCGCATAGGGTCATGACCTGCCGCAGTAATCTCCGCTGAGAGCGGTATCATACAGCGTTGGAGGATTACTGGCGTGATTCCAGGGATTCGTAACCTCTTATGGAAAGAATCACGCGACAAAAGGCGGTCAACCCAGTGAGAGAGGACTGGATCAGTGTGACCCTGCCAGGAACCGACTGCGCTTGAAACCACACCGTCATCTAAACGCAAATAATCCTCAGTACTAAGATTACCGTCAAGCAACATGGATTCCATAGTTCGTTCCAAAGCCAACTCACCCTTCGATGCTAATTCTCTAGCTCTACGGAGGAGGAGTTTGTGGTACTCTGACGTGAGGATGTTCATCTTATGGAAGTATACAAGATCGTACATGTGTAGACGAGTAAGTAGGTATGATTCAACGGCAGGAACGCCTTCGGGACGAAGTCGAAGCGAACCATCATCGGCAATGCGCAAAGCCCTGAAAATACGTTGCACATCGAAGGTCCCTACATCCGCTCCGGAATGATGTTGATCGCGTAGAAGGTAGTCCATCCTGTCTACGTCCAATTGGCTGCTGACAATCTCATGTAGAGCAATAGGGTGTACGCGTCCCGCATAGATGTCCATCAATCGGGAAATCCCACGTTCACCGACTAACCCCACTAGGGCCTGACGAAGATCATTCTCTGAATCCTCAAGGATTAACCGACCCCACTCCTCATGTCCTCGGAAGGTACGGAATATTTCACGATCCTCCAACATGTGAGAAAAGGGAGGGTGTCCAATGTCATGCAAGAGGACAGCGTAGCCAACTAATTCAGCATCCTCATCAGATATCACACCCGGGTGTAAATCGCGCAAGCGGTCAAGAAGTTGTGTTGAAAGATGATACGCGCCGAGAGAATGTGCGAATCTTGAATGTGTAGCACCTGGAAATACTAGATCGCAAGTGGAAAGCTGCTTGACCCGATGTAAACGCTGGAAGGTCGCAGTGTCAATTAGAGCCTTGACTTCATCAGGAATCCGGATATCACCATGGAGAGGATCTCGGATTACGCGGACCTTGGCTGCGCGGGCCTCAACCTCATCACCACGGGGTCCCATATCTGGTGAAGAAACAGACAAATGATTCAATCGTTTGCTCCCCGATGAATTCGATGATTTGTCCAGAATCCAATTGGTAAACTGTAGAGAATAACCGACCCGAACCATGCGAGAGCAGAACCAATCCAAGGACCATACACTGGAAAGGAACCGATGGCAATTAGACTGTACACGGAGACGCTAGTCGCGCCAAGCATCATTGGCCCTGTCGCCCCTACTGGAACCTCCGATCCTTGTGCAAGCCATAAGCTAACCATAGTGGTCAGAAATATCGCTGGGAAAACCGAGATGACTCCGCTTATGAAAGGCAAGCCCATGCCTGCGATAAGGACGGAAAGACCGATTGCTGACGCTGCTGCAACACCCCTCATCAGAACCGAGAACGGATGTACGGCATTATGTCCGGCTGGAGCCGCTGGCGCGTTCTTTAACGCGCGAAGGCCGATACCAAAACCCAGCAATGTAGCGAAAGAACCTATCCAGAACGGTGCTATCGAACCAAGAGTGTTTGAGACGATAACTGTCGATGCACCAGCTGCAACTAACCAAACTGCAACTGAGAGGACGGCGACCAAAGTAACAAGCGAACCACCCGACCACCGGTGTTCCAACCGGGGAGGCAATACACGCCAAGCACCGAGAAAAAGAATGTTGAGCATCATGCCGATGGGAACCATGGACATCGCATCTGCATGAGCACCTACAGAAGCACTACCATGCCATATTCCAATTGCAGCAGGAACTATCGTAGTGGGAATAGCAACAATGCTCCCGAGAGCACCTCCCCATCGCTCAATCACAAGCGTTGCTAGAATGGCGACAGCACCTGCCATGATAGCAGATATCAGAACGGCTCCGGCGTCGACGGCCATGTTACTTCTCGTTAGTAAGGCGCTCAATCAATTCCGCCTTTCGCCCTGAGAAGGGCAGACCCTTGGACTTGAGAACATCCTTGAGTTCAGCAACCGTCATCGATGCGTAATCGCCCACCGATCCACTCTGAGAATTGCCCACTTTAGATTGGAAGTCCGAGATTAAATCAGCATCCGCTGAGAGATTCAATGGTTCTGGTGTACTGAAATCACCGATGCGATGATTAGAATCCAGTGTCGAATTCCGATAAAGTATAACCATCAGGAGGCCAATGACTCCTGCCAAAAGGAGGACGACAAACGAAAGTGCAGCGACCATCCCCTGTGTCCCTTCCTCAACCTCGATTAGAGGCTCAGACCCCATAACATGGATGTGAGTCACCATGTTGGCTGAGGCGTTAGGACCACGGATAGAGCGGAGGAGAATTGTGTGATTACCCTCAATTTCAACTTCGGGAAGTTCAGTCAATCGATCTACTAACATCGTGTGTGTGATGCTAACCTCTTCCTCTCCCATGTCATGCTCTACGATATCCATCCATGTATCCCGCATGTCCCAAGTCCGCCACTGAACCTCAACTGGGTCACCAGACAATTCGTATTCGATACCATCGCCAGGGCCGACATGGACCTTATTGTCAGTCGTAGGTTCGGATTGAAGCGAGATATTCATGCTCATATCTAGGCCGTAAACATAGTTCGCTGCCTCAGCAACGGATTCAGGAGATCGTGTCTCACCATGGCCGTAGACATTATTCTGACGATTCTTGGGGACCAAATCATCCACGCAAGGTTCGTTTGCAAGCATGTAGTGACATGGCCGGTAAATCGCTGTCTCCTGCATGATGTTACGCACGTCAAAAGGTGAGATGTCGGGGTTTGCCTGATACATCAACGCTGCAAGACCTGCTGCACCTGGTGTTGCCATACTAGTGCCAGACTTCGAGGTGTAACCTGTACCCGTATTGTAATCTGGCGCCATAACACTTGAACCAATGAAAGCGATGTTCGGCTTAACTCTCCCTTCCTCGGTTGGACCTTGACTCGAATAAACTGCAATTGCGCCATTCTTGTCGAGTGAGCCGACTGTAATTACATCTTCAGCCGACCCAGGAGTCCCAATCTGAGCAGAAACCGCACTGTTTCCAGCGGCGATGAACAGGGCGATACCTTCGGCCATCATTCGATTGCCCATACGGTTGACAGATTCTTCCTCAGAAGAGGTCCACTCAATTGCACCTGGGCCTCCAAGGCTCATACTCGCAGCGCGTATGTTGAACACATGCTTCTTGTCAACAGTCCACTCCATACCTGCCATCACAACTGAGAAGGAACCAGACCCGCCAGCATCGAGTACTTTCACTCCTACGAGTTGTGCCTGTGGAGCTACTCCAACATGGACCATTTCAGGTGCACCAGTCCCAGCGGTAATTCCTGCACAATGTGTCCCATGACCCTGATCATCGAAGGCCTTGATTTCAGTACCGTTGGTAAGTTCTGGAGTGTTCACGGGATCATAGAAAGCGATTACCTTGGGGTCATCCGTCTCATTATTATCATCAAGATCATCAAGGCCGGCATGATCCGAATCAATTCCTGTGTCAATGATTGCAACTACAGAACCAGTACCTGTGTAACCAGTATCATCCCAAACGGTATCTACGCCATGGTAAGGTACTACATCCTCCATCTGAACCTCAAGACGGCCGTCGAGTTCTACGAAAACAACACCAGGGACATCAAGCACGTCAAAGAGATCCCCAACTGCGATTCTCCCTGCGATAGAATCGATGAGGTGGTAGCGCCATGAGATTACAATGTCAACCGATTCTGAGAGAAGTGTTTCGTCTTCGGCTGTAGGTGTATGATCAAAATCGACAATTACGCCAATTCGGCCATCCTCATCTACCCAATCTCCACCACTCATTCCAGCGACTGCCATCCAAACTGCATCGTGGATACGATCACGGTCTTGATCCATATTCGTGGTCTCCCACCAAGGCTTCTCCCCTGAAAGAGACTCAGATGTGGATTCCATGGCCATGGGCGCTGCGATAGGAGTAAGCATCACAGCAATAGTCAGGAACATGATGAAACGAAGAATGTGCTGTCGGCCAGTACCCATGTAATTACTGCGAATCAAGACCCCCAAATGAAACCCGCGCAAAATTGACCCTAACATCGCTGGTATCAAGTTGAGGTGATGTATCTCGCATCTATGAAGAGGGCAATGGTTGGTGTCCTTCTTGGCTCACTAATGGCCACCTTAGCCTTCACACCAATCGCAAATGCTGAGGTTGTAACGCCAAAATGGACTGATGGAGATCGGTTCGAATATATGGGGTACGACACTTTCGCAATTAGAAATTTTGAGAACTTCATGTTCAATGGTACTAAGCCAATTTCGGTGGACAAAACAGATGGAGAACGACTGACAATTGTGTATGGAAGTGAAAGAGAATGCACACGTTCAGCTTGGAATGGGAACTGTGGATATGCGCAGCAAAGCCATAGAATCGTTATGGAGACCGTATGGGAAAATGGTTCAACGATGTTTGAATCCGACCTACTCAATATCACTATTGAAATGAACGTTGAATGCTGGGAGCCAGTGGACAGAGTCGGAATCATTCCTGCGTTTGCGGACTGTAAATACAACTGGAATTATCTAATCTCCTTTACTGTCGGACCAGAGGACAATACAGTAGAGTTTGAGGCAGTTCAATGGAATAATGTCACCTATTCAGGGGATTGGCCAGAGACCTTTCGTATTGGCGATTCATGGACTACAGAGGAGAATGTCGATCGAGAATATAATCACCGAACACGTTCTAATGGGGGGGTATGGAATGAAACAGAAATACAATCAATATCTGAAGTATCCACTTGGTCTTGGACAGTAATGGACGAGGTGAATGTCTACCTCGGAGAAAATGCAGATATCAAAGAAGAGGCAACACGAGTCCAGATTCTAGAAGCAGGTGGCTTTCGAAACAACACGTATTGGCTTGATGAAGAAGGATACGTAGTGCGCAATGAATTCAGAGAGGATGGTGAACTCTTAGCAACACTTCAGTTGACGGATTGGACATATGCGCTAGAGGATCAACGAGGTACCCAAGTTAGCGGAGGAACTGGGGCAAGTGCCCTATTCTTTGGTGCATTGATTACAATCGTCCTATTGACTGGAATAGGATGGATTGGGTGGCGAGCCTACAACCTCGTAAATGAGGATATAATCGACGAAGTAGCGGAACGTATTGTTGAAACCGATCGACGCCTCAGAGGGCATTCTTCAGAATCTGATCGCCCGGTGGGCCTTCTGTCCCGTACGGCCGATGTCATCGATGAGGACCGAGACCTCTGAAATCAGTTGTTCACGGATTAGTTGACCAATTGCTGATCCTTGGATAGTCACTGTCGCAACACCACAGGCTCGAAATGTATTGGCGTCAGAATCGTGATCATAACAAACCACGAAGCCATGACTCGCCCAATCATCGATTGTTATCGTATCATCAGTGTTATTGCCTGCTGTGACATTGTAAATCGCCTGACCTGAAGACAACGTGACTGTCTCATGACCAAAGCCACGGTAAAGATGTACATCACCTACTGCTGGGGAATCATCGACATCAACAACGTTGACCGTGATGTTGATCGGCCCATCGAGAGGGACATCATCATCCTCTAACACTACCGTAACTACAGGGGTATTCGGAGAAGAACTCAGGTCAACACCAGGAAGGTGAGATATCAATTGAAACTCCCCCTTCACCCCATTCAACCCAATATCGTGGGACTTCCAGTACACATCATTGCGAATAGATGGACAGTAGTGCCGTTCCTCAATCACCACCCCATCAGCAGCACGTTCAACAAATGCGAGAGCTCCTCCTTCACAGGGTATACTCAGAAGTTCAGATTCAATGACATAGAGAGGGCCTACTGAACGCTCAGTATTGTTGTACTGAGTATCACCAGGGAAACTGACAAGACCCTCGCCAGAGTATTCCATCGATCTCTCCAAGGAGAGAAGATGGACATCCTCTGAACGGATTGGGAAATCATACATCTCGTAGACCGGCGTATAGTTAGCATACTCATCGACATCGGCAATATCAAGATTCACAACTGAAGCAAAGTCGAGATCGATAGCGCGAGCAGTACGCACAATACCGAGGTCACCTACTCGAACTAACATCGCCTCAGCCATTGAAATCTGGAGGGTGCCCGCAACCGATCCAATTGCTGGAACGGGGAATACACCTTGCCCTTGAGCGAACATGGTTGTACTCACGAGATACAATGGCTCGTTGAATCCATAATCAGTACCGTCAGTTATGGAGACAACCGTTCGTGTAGCAGTCCCTGTGAGAATATCTAACGAAGCGCCTTCGAGATCCTCCGCATCCTCTACCAGACTGATTGCATCAAGCATCACAGTGTAGGTCCACTGGTCGCCAACCACCCAGATTGGTACTGTGGCAAGTATCTCATTGCGCACGGGATCTTCGTCGCCCTCCGCGAATACAACCTCAGAAATCGGTTCAAGAGGAGATAGTGTGTTTGCTGAACACATCAAAACGAGGCACAGAAAGGGGACTGTGTGCCTACGCAGACCCCCCATGGGCACCCACGGTACGTTGAATGAAATAGAATCGTCGGCGAACTGACTCCGTTCAACACATTCATGCCGTCGTTCATGCTGAGCCGAAAACATGGCTCGCATGTGGGTGATGTTCCTGACATCTCTTCTACTCGTGATGACGATGAACTTCTACGCTGTGGTCAGAGAACCCGAACTTGTGCCGATTGAGGAACTCCCTGAATACCCTATGGAGACGGTCAAAATCGAGGGCATCCTGACATCTTGGATTCGCGACCCCTATGGAGACGGCGACGATCGTATCGACATGCAGGTAATGGACAAAAACGATGGATATACAGTTGCAGAGGTTCGTTGGGTCAAAAACGGATATATCAACGAATCAAATATCCCTGCAATCGGTTCTATTGTCTATGTTGAAGGTGAAATCGTCGAATGGAACGGGAGTATTTGGCTACAATCGAGTGGTAGAGGTGCAGTTTATGCAAAGGCCGGCGCCGAGGTAACCCCTACTTGGACTAGCCTATCTGAACTAGCACGGGACCCTCTTGCCTTCGATGGAGAATCAATCACTGTCGAGGCATATGTTGGCAAGTCAATCGCACCTAATATCACCCGCCAATCATTCTACCTACAAGACAATCCATCCTACTCCAACGCCGACCATATGCTCTACGTAAGATTGGAGGGGCGCGTGATGGATCAATATGAAGCCGGCAGCAAAGTTCGCCTAACTGGATGGGTCCTGTTCGATTCAAGGAATCTGCGATATCAGATGTTCTCGCAATCTTCCACTCTTCAAATACTCCACGAGGCAGGACCAGCTCAGTTACGGTGGTCAGCTAACGCAATGAGCCTATCCTATGATGTAGGGAAATTGGTCACCATCGACGGAACCCTTCAGATGGAGGGTGAAAATTTGATGCTTAGGGGACCAACATCAGAAGATGTATTGTGCGCGATTATAGATGACAATGGAGAACCACCATTGGATGAATACCGTGAAAACTGGACTGGACGATTACAATGGAGTGATAGTAAGGCAACAATCTGCATGATGATTGATCTCGGCGAACAACCCGAACCAGATATCTCCACTGATGGCGTAATCCCATTGGACTCTATCGCGATGGATCCATTCCTATACGCAAATTCATCTCACACTGTAGAAGGATGGATTTCTAATCCAATCTGCCCGGACTATCTCAAGGGATATGTGCAAGACGCACCCGAATATACTAGCGGGATGATTAAGCTTAGAATTGAACTCTCGGGTGAGAGATCAAAATGCATTGAGGCCGGCCAAGCAGTTCGAATGATTGGAACTATTGTATGGGATGTCGAGGATGCCCGAGTCATCATCCGAATCTCGGAAATCAACCTAACAGGGCCAACACCCGGCTACGCGACATTGACATGGGGCGAGACCTACGCGGACTGGCGCTGGGAAGAGAACAAGATTGTGAAGATTCAAGGGATTATCGAAGCACAAGACAATGGAACAACACAAACACTTCGACAAGCTGGAACGGACCGAAGTATCTGCCTGATTGGCGATGGAACTGAAGCAAGTCAATTCGGAGATGATGTGCCAACCTTGGACTGGCGTGGCCGACTCATCCTTGAGAATGAGATGGGTGGTACCAGCAGCGCTTGGGTATGCTTAGACATACGTGGGCATGAACAAACTTGGGCGTAGGTGAGCCACATGCTCGAGACCTACTTCGCAGACCTATTCTGGCTCTTTGTGGCCTTTGGGGCTGGAGCAATCCTCGGTACATTCACTGGCCTAATCCCTGGATTCCACGTCAATAACGTGGCCTTGATTGCGGTCTCACTTACTCCAATCGCCGTTGGAATCGGCCTTCCACTCGACCTTGTCGCAGGAATGATCGTATCCTGTGGCACGGTCCACACCTTCCTCAACTACATCCCCAGCGCATTGGTGGGTGCGCCTGATGACAACATGGCACTGGCCCTGTTACCTGGGCATCGAATGTTAGTCACTGGCCAAGCCGCACAAGGTGTGGCATACTCTGCACGTGGATCACAAATGGGGATGATTATGGCAGTCCCCCTGCTTATTGTTGCGAGACTCCTATTCGGTGACAATCCAGGATTGAACTGGTTTGAAGGGAGTCGGGACATTCTACCCTGGCTTCTACTTAGCATCTCGACCTTCCTGCTAATGACTGAGACCACACGCCTCCCTTGGCCCACCTTCTTACAGAAGATTACATCTTGGATGAGGATACCTTTGCCACGGCCTATTCGTGTGTCAATCCCAATCTTTTCCTTCCGCTACGAGCGCGAATGGGATGCAATCGATTTGCGCTTCGGCAGTTCATCAAGGAAGGCTGGTATCTTCGTCGCTATGGCATTCTTCCTCCTATCCGGCATGTATGGTTGGGCCGTGTTTGAGTTGCCGGCTCGTTCACCAGTAGGTATGCCATCTGCAACTCTGCTAATGCCGAGCCTTGCAGGGCTGTTCGGTATCGCCAACCTGATTGACATCTACGTGACAACCTCAGAGATGCCGAAACAGGAGCCAAATTGGGAACTCCCTCCCATGAAGCCCCTTGCTGTACCTACATTCCTTTCAGCAATAGTGTCCTCTGTAATGGCTATTCTACCGGGTATGACCGCTGCGCAAGCAACGGTTGTAGTGATGTCAATTCGGAACATTACAGGACGCCTAAGGGATCCAAACTTCGTCCCGGCCGACTTCGAGTATTCACCTTCATCCCGAGACATGTCTCCAGAGGAGATGCTCGCCGAGCGCCGACGCCTGTTTATGGAAGAAGTAGGTGGTCCAGTAGATGAGAAAGAAGCCTTTGAAGCGAACGATATGGAAGCGGATGTGGGCGAAGAGAATGTAGAAGTCGCGGCTAGCGAGGATGAGGAAATGACTGACTTCGAGGCTTTGATTGCACTAGCTCAAGAAACTCCTGAAAACTTCGATGAGATTGAAGAAGTAAACAAGCAGGACCTCGAGGTAATTGCCGTACTTTCTTCTGTCAATACTTCAGTTACGGTGATGGTTCTCGGCTTCCTGTACATGGTCGGACGACCGCGTTCAGGTGCCGCACTTGCACTCAATATGATTTATCCAATTGACATCTGGGGTACCCTCGAACCACCATCTGACTTTGTCCGGCTCGTAGCAATCACAATTTTCGCGGGCTTGTTCTCTGTACCTGTTATGATTAAACTCTCAAAGGGGATGCTCAAACTTCACGAACTTATCCCCTTGCGAACGATGGTTCTCTCTGTGATTCTCTTTGTCAGTGGCCTTGTCTGGTTCAGTACGGGTTTCATAGGACTAGGCGTCTTAGTTATCGGGACTCTAATGGGGCTAATGCCACCAAGGATTGGCATCCGTCGTTCGCACGGAATGGGTATCATCCTAGTCCCAATCATGATCTACACATTCGGGCAACAGTTCGATAGTTTCGGCTTTATTTGAAGACTAAAACCTTGCATCAGCCTAAAGACCCGACTGGGGCCTCGTCCGGACGATGACCGCTCACCGTGTATCACGTCTCGCTGCAATTCTCCTCACGGCACTCTTTGTCGCATCGACCACTACTGGCTACGGCCTCGGCCTAAATCCCCTCACTGAAACCCCTGTGGAAGCAGACACACAGGGGCGAACTACCGCATGTGTAGGAGATGTATGCATCTCTGAAGTTCTCGTTAACGCCTTTGGGGCGGAGACCGATGCAGTGGGGCCAAGCGACTGGACCTCGGGAGAATGGGTAGAGATCCATAACGCCGGGACCGCTTCTGTTGATCTCGCCTCATGGACTCTGCAAGACCACTATCAACGGGCACTCCCGATGGCAAACACAAACATCGTCTACCCAAGTGGAGCAACTGGTTTCACGGTAGCTGCAGGAGATTACATCGTTCTTGCGAGGAATGGAGACGGAGGCGCCTGTGGCATGTGTCTGAAGAATACTAACGGAGTGGTTGAACTACTAACACCAAGCGGAACACTCGTTCATTCCGTCACTTGGACTCTACGCCCTACAGAGGGATCCACCCTCATAGAAGACGCCTCAAACCCTAATGGAGTCTGGATTGAATCCGCAGGAATCACACCAGGCACTGCAAATGGAGGCGGCAGTAGTGGTCCAACCTACCATGACACAGGAATCCGTGTGCGAGAGGTCCTCGCCGACCCCTTCTTCTCAGCAGACAACGCATCCTGGCCTGGCGGGGAATGGCTAGAACTTGAGAACATTGGAACATCTACAGTCGACCTTGTAGGCTACTATATCATGGATAGCAGTTCCAACAATATTAGTCTAAACGAATCACATCTAATCGGATTTGATGCAACCGATTCCACCAGCACACACATCCACCCAGGTGGCAGAAGAGTTGTAGCCGTCAACAGTACCTCAGACTACGGCGTTCTCAACAATGGAGGTGACCAGTTGGCTGTCTTCGCATCCAACGGTTCAATTACGGACGAACTCATGTATCCATCAGTCAGAGTAGGTCACTCCAAAGTACGTAGTGCAGATGGACTTACCTGGACTGATGCGCTCTTCCCCACTCCTGGTGAATCAGATGCGACAGCAGTAAACGGTACGAGTACGTTGTCGATTAACGAAATCATGGTCAATGGAACTGTCAACGAGGCACCCTACCCTGATGGAGAATGGATTGAACTCCGTGTACACCCCGATGAGACAACCGGCGTAGGACTTGCTGGTTACACGATTAGAACAGGTACTGGTGGATCCATCGACTTGACTGATGCTCTAGTAGAGTGTTCTTGCACCATTGTCAATCCTCATGGGCTCGGCCCAGGAGAATACGGGGTCATCCAACTGAACAATACCGGAGTGGAGATTATTCGCTCTCTAGGTGACACTATCTCTCTTGTAGACACCTCCGAAAAGGTAGTCCAAACAATCACTTGGGCAACCAACCTTCCCGCTGGCCGTACCATGACGCCGATTGCAGGCGACCCCGTTAATGGATGGACTCTGTCAAATGAGGAAACACCCGCTGCTGCAAATCCAGATCAGACATCTGGTAACAACCAAGGAGGTATTGACTTACAGATTGTTGAGATCCTTCCGAATCCCTTTGGTAACGACTCTGCAGCCGCATTGGCGGGTGATGGAGAATTCATCGAACTCTGGAATAACGGAACTACCGAGGTGGACCTCTCAGGATGGTCTATCATCAGTGGATCGACACTTGCCCTAAACGAGCAGACGACGAGCGATATGAGCCCTGATGCCGGAGAACGAGTAGTGATTCGACCGGCTGACCCGAGTGCGTTTTGGCTTTCGAACACAGCGGGTTCTATCAGTCTCCATGATGCATTGGGCAACCCAATAGACTCGATTGTCTACTCAAGTACCTTGCCGGGTGCTGCGATGGTATCCAACCTCACCTCCAGCTCCTCTTGGATATACGCTCCAACCCCTACCCCGGGCACCGCTACGCCTACCTTCGACAATCCGTATACTGGATCTAACGACCTCGTAATTACAGAAATCATGGTACAATGCGGCACCTCGGGCTCTGATTCTGTAGGGATACTCGGCGAATGGATTGAACTACGGAACAATGGAACTCAGACCATTGATTTGAGCAGATGGCATATCCTCGACGAAGACAGTTCAGGAATGCTTGCTACAACTAATCAGATTTGGAATGGAACTAGTATGAGCATCGCTCCTGGTGAACATGTAGTCCTCAGACCTGAAGAGGCATTCATGGACAACTTTGGAGATACTATCCGCCTCATGAACCCGGATGGAACGATGATTTCTACAGTCTATTGGCTCAACAGCCAAACGTGCATCTCAATTGAACCACGATTCGGATGGGGGCCTACTCTAATGCCATCACCAGGTGTAGCCAATCCGATACCCGATGAATGGGATGGATCTTCGAGTGTCATATTCAGCAGAATCATGGTTGGTGAAGTCAACTCCCTGCGTGATCACGACTGGTTTGAGATACGGAACATCGGCACACAAACACTCGACTTATCGGGATGGATGATTTCGCGGCACCGTGAAGATGCTCCCGCATGGAACGATACCTTCCGTGGATTAGTTCTCGGGCCCGGAGAGAGTGCGATAATTACCGGGGACCCCGCCCACCTCCTCGAGGATGCAGCCTTGGAAGCATACGGCGGAAGTGATGTAATGTACAACATGCCTTGGCTCCCTGATTCCGGCGGCGGATTCCAACTCGTATCCCCAACAGGTATCGTCGTTGACACAATAGTCTATGGCGACGGAGACCCCAACATCGAAGGCTGGACTGGCCCCTCGATTACACCGCCATCAAGTTCAGATCCTGTTGGTCTAATCATGATGCGTGGCGATGGATGCGCAGTGACACCAGATGCAATTCCTGATACCGACTCAGCAGCAGATTGGGAAGTTCGTTGGCTCCGCATGGGTGCGTCCCTATTCTGTGACGGAGGAACATTCTCTACTACTGGAACAGTTACGACATCCATCTCACCAGGTCATGCACTAGGGGATTTGGTGGAATGGATTGATGCAGCACAATCTGAGATCCACGTGCATCTCTACGAACTCACAAGTTACGAGCTTTCACGAGCCCTCAGAAACGCACTTGATAGGGGGGTAGATGTGACAGTCCTACTCGAAGGAGGAGTCTACAGTTCATACGACAACATGGCAGTTAGTCGAGGTATTGCAAGTGACTTGCATGCCGCCGGAGCAACCGTCCTCTGGATGGTTGAGCCACCCTCCTCGACCTCGCCAGAATCCCCATACAAATACATCCACTCCAAGGCCGCAGTCAGAGATTCATCATCTGTCTGGATATCCAGTGGGAACTGGAAGTCAAGCAGTTTCCCACTTGATGGTGATCCAGGGAATCGCGATTGGTCTGTTTTCATTGATTCAGAAGACATCGCACAACTTGTCCTATCAAGAATGACTTGGGACGAGAATACATCACACCTCCACATTGAAGCATTCGATCCAATGGATTCCAGCCACGGAACTCCTACCGGTTGGGTGACACCTATTGATCGCCTACTCGAAGTAACTCCTTCACCAGTTGGAGTAGAAACAACACATACCGGAGCAATCAACGGTAAGCTTCTGACCTGTCCAGATGATTGTATCAGTGGGCTTGTCGATTTGATTGATTCATCTGAAGATTCAGTGGATCTATCCCTTCAGTACTTCCAAGATGGTTGGGGCTGGGGATACGGAGACAACCCACTGATTGATGCGCTTGAACGTGCAACTTTAGAACGAAATGTCACAATTCGCCTCCTACTGAATGGCTACTATACCGATGACCCCTTCGATGATCGCGACATGCTAAACCTAGTCAATAACGACTGGAATCGCACACTGGGCGCAGATGCCACTGCAATTCTAATGTCGCAGGGTGGCGATGTTACCAAACTACACAATAAGGGCATAATCGTCGATGGGGAAAGCGTTCTGATTAGCAGCATCAACTGGGGTAGTAATAGTGCCCTGAGGAACCGTGAGATGGGGATTGTAATCGATGAGGCGGCAATTGCAGGCGCCTACCTCGCCTCATTTGAGGAGGACTGGAATCGCCTAGACGACATCACTGATACCGATGGCGACGGGATGATTGACCGATACGAGATGAAATGGGGCTTGAATCGTACAAGCACTATCGTCGACGGGAGTCCACTTGCAGAACAGTCCCAAGATTGGGACGGTGACGGACTTTCAAACCTTCAGGAATCAAATCACGACAGTGACCCATTCTCAAGGGATACGGATGGCGACTGCATCGACGACCCTGATGAGTTGGCCTTCGCCGCACAACGTGGCATTACCAACACTGCTGCAATGAACCTAGTTGATGCGGATGAGGATGGCTTCGAGGATCACATCGAATTCGGTTGCAGTGAACAGCCCGCACCTGTAGATAACACCACACCGGGCGAGTCAAATGATGACGAGGATGATGACCCCGGTGGTTCTTTCGGTCTACGTGAGGACCCATTGGAATCAAATGCTGCGAAGGCTCTCCTTGCTCTCGTAATCTTCTCCGGCATCGCTCTTGGATTGGCTGTTGCTCTGATGTTGCTGAAGAAAGACGAGGGCTTCGTCGATGAGGTCCTAGTGGATGATTCAGGCTATATCTTCGATGCGCCTCAAACCGAGAATACACCAGAAGATACTCCGACGAAACAGAGAGTCATTCTCGCAGGCACCAGCGTAGGATCAGAGGGTAGCACGGCCCGAGAGGCCAAGAGTGGGAAGGACGATGGCGTCTTCGGAGCCCCGCAACTGGACGCCTACAACTTCCCTGGTTGGACTGATGAGGAAGTACAGTCGTATCTTGCCTCTGGTTGGACAGTGGAGCAGCTTCAGCAAAAGCACGCGGAAGAGCACGGTGAGTGACCCGACCATGCGGAGCGCCGAGATTGCTCGGAACATCCAGCGAGGCGAAGTCGATGAAAGCGACATCCACGACCTGATCCAAGGCGTAGTGTCACGTGATGGAGGCAGGTGGCCTGACGAAGAGGTCGTCATGGTCTTGCAATCGATTTTCGAACATGGACTTGAATCAGAAAATACTGGTCGCTTGACTTTGGGAATGATGCAAAGTGGAGAGATTCTGACATGGCCGGAGGAATGGAAGCACCTTGTCGTTGACAAACACAGTACTGGTGGCGTGGGAGATAAGGTTTCGATTCCTCTCGCACCCGCTCTAGCCGCCTGCGGACTCAAGGTACCAATGATCTCCGGAAGAGGGTTAGGGCACACAGGAGGAACACTCGACAAACTGGAAAGTATCCCTGGGTTCAATGTTCAACTTCGCACACAGAGTATTCAGGACCAAGTCGCGGAAATTGGATTCGCAATGGTGGGGCAAACTGAGGACCTCGTTCCGGCGGACCGTCGGATGTATGCGCTTCGTGATGTGACAGGGACTGTTGCGAGTCTGCCGTTAATTACCAGCAGCATCGTCTCAAAGAAGGCCGCTGAATCTCTCTCTGCACTTGTCTTAGACGTCAAGCACGGACGAGCGGCATTCATGACGGAGCGAGAAGATGCAATGCGGCTCGCTGAAGCGATGGTCTCCGCAGCAACTCACTGCGGGATTCATACACGGGCAATCCTAACGACGATGGATCTCCCCCTTGGCTCAGCAATCGGAAACTCAATCGAGATTGTAGAATCCATAGAAACTCTACGAGGCAACGGTCCTTCCGACCTCGAAGAACTTGTGTGTGCTCAAGGAGGAGCATTACTCGAGATGGTAGGGGTCGCAGAGGATTTCGAATCAGGGAGCATTGCAATCCTAGATGCACTCCATGATGGAAGCGCACTAGAACGATTCATCGAAATGGCGGTTGCTCAAGGTGTAGACCCATCGGTGTTTGAGACCGAACATATGCTAATCCGATCTCTTGGCCTTCTCGATCCTGAACTAAACGATACTGAACTCAAATGTGATTCAGAGGGATACGTCTTGCACATCGATGCACTTGCACTTGCATTAGTAGCCCTAGACCTTGGAGCCGGGCGAAAGAAAGTGACTGATACTATCGACCATGCGGTAGGCATCCTTGTTGAAGTGGACATTGGGGAATCTATGACAAAAGGTCAGACATGGGTTACAATTCATCATCGCGATAATCTCTCAGAGGACCTCATCTCCAGAATTCAAAATGCGCTGACAATTGGGGACAAAAAGGATCCTGAATCACGAATTGATACGTGGATAGGGTGAAGGGATGTCAAGACGCTTTGTCCATGTCGATGCTATGCGAGGACTCGCAATACTCTGCATGGTCCAAGTCCATACCGCTGCCATCATGCCAGCACCCGTAAGCATAGATCATCCGATTGCACTAATCTCGGCCTCCATCGGAGGTATGGCTGCGCCAATGTTCGTCTTAATCTCTGGATGGGCTTTCCAACGGGGATTGGATCGACGTAGAGCCAGAGGAGAATCCGTCCTACGTTGGTCCTTGGTACGAGGGGGTGCTCTAATTGGACTACAATTCCTACTCGGAATCCTACTCCCACAACGATTCGATATTGCATCACCAGGAATCCTGACACTTCTAGGAATCTGCGCCCTACTGTTCCCCCTATACTATCTCCGAGATGACATGTCGATTCGCATAGGTATAGATCCACGAACTGCACGGACATTACGAGCAATCTTCGCCACGGTTTTCGCGTGGATCATTTTCACTACCTGGGCAAATCTACGACCTGGCCCAGCATGGAGTGACATGATTCATGTGGAATCAATTCTAGATTGGTTCATTAAAGCTGGAATAAGTGGAACATATCCATTACTTCCATGGGTCGCCTACTTCATCATAGGAAGTGTCCTTGATGAAGGACCACTAGAAGGAACCACTAGGAAAATACGTCTCCGAACTACTGGTTCGATAGCCTTTGGTTCGCTCATTCTCACTGGCATCATCTCCTATCAGACCGGGATTTCTTGGGCTGTGACGATGGGGGATGGAGTCCTAACCTTCTTCCCTGCAAATCCATGGTTCGTGCTCGTATCTTGCTCTTTCAGTGTCTTCATTTGGGACCTTTTTCGTTCTACTAAATCTCAAAATTGGATGAGTAACATCCTAGCCCCCTCTGGACGCCTCTCTCTGACAATCTACATGCTTCATTTCGCACTGTTGGGAATCATCGAACCATACATCCCTAATCATGGCATTGAAATTGCATTCATAATGACAATCACACACATGGCAATCTGGAGTATCTTAGCTCACATGCAACAGAAGAAGATTCCATACTTGAGTATTGAACACCTTCTCAGTAAGTTCAGTAATTCGAATCCCAGTCAGAGAGAGAGCGAGTGAAATCAATCACTAAACCTGCTGCCATTCTGTTCCATTCCACCATAGCATGGATCCATCAGGATTCCTCGTCCAATGATTTCCATCCGCATCCACAAATTGCTCAGGCTGATTCCCAGGGACATTGGAACTATCTGGTTCCATGCCCTCTACCTGCTGAACAACTCCATCCATGACCAAACCGGAAGTAACTGCAGGGTTATTTCCACCGAATCGAATGAGGAGAACACTTCCGCCGCCAAGGACTAGCACTGTTACCACGAGGAGGATTATGATGAGGCCCATTGGTGAATCGAGTTCGCCTTCAATACTGGCTTCAGGATTGTCTGGATAAGCATCCATTACATCGCCGACCCCATCTCCGTCGCGATCAGAGGATTCATTCGGGTCAGTAGGGAAAGCGTCGTCACTGTCATTTACGCCATCACCATCAGTATCGCGTTGTGTAATGGAACACCCAGCATCATCTACCTCAGATGCCGATAGAGTCCCATCACAATCGTCCATGGAATCTTTGACTCCATCTCCATCGGTATCCTTCTGAGAAGGTCCACAACCAAGCAGGTCCGCTGATTCAGAGATTAGAGTGGATGGACACAAATCGGTGTCGTCCTTAACCCCGTCACCGTCTGTATCTCGCTCATAATTCGCACATCCTGCAGAGTTCACAGGTGCGCCATCAACCGTCTGAGGACAGTTATCGAGAGCATTGTTAACACCATCATCATCAGTATCTTTCTGAGAAGGTGAACAACCTAAGGCATCGGCCACCTCAATCCCTGGCGTTCCAGGACAGTTATCATCAGCATCATTCACTGAATCCATATCAGAATCCTTCTGAGAATCTGCACATCCGTTAATGTCGACGCTTTCTGACGAGTCACTATCTGGACAGAGGTCCTTGTCGTCAGTCAATCCATCATCATCGGTATCCTTCTGAGAATCTGCACAGCCATCTCCATCCACGACAGCAGATGAGCTGGTGGCAGCGCACTGATCGATGTCATCTGTGACGCCATCATTGTCGCTATCAAGCTGGTTTGAAGCGCAGCCAAAAGAATCCACAACGAGGCCGACATCAGTCGAAGGACAATTATCTGCGTCGTTCATGACACCATCACCATCATCATCAATCTGACTCTGACCGCAACCGTCCTGGTCCGCTGGATCGTTTGAAGGCGTCCCAGGGCACTGGTCGAGATTATCCTTGATACCGTCGCCATCAGTGTCCCGTTGAGACGGTGAACAACCGGTATCATCCGCAACCTCTGCAGAAGGCGTTTGTGGACAAACATCGATGTCATCCGTCACGCCGTCTTCATCGGTATCAAGTTCAGAGATGTGGCATCCATTGGAATCCACTGGACGAGCATTTGAGGGAGTATTGGGGCAATCATCAGGGGTAGTACCTGTCTCGTTATCACCATAGCCGTCACCATCGATATCGGACCACTGTGAAGAATCTGAAGGGAACGCATCGGCATCGTTTCCGTTAGGGTTGTCTCCATAGCCGTCACCGTCTGCATCCGCCCATTGAGTCCCATCGTTCGGGAAAATGTCTGGATTATTCCCGCCCTGATTGTCACCGTATCCATCTCCATCAGTATCACTCCACTGGGTTGAATCATCAGGGAAAGCATCGCCGTTGTTACCTCCGCGGTTATCACCATAGCCATCTCCATCACGATCTGCCCATTGAGTACTATCTTCAGGGAAGACATCCGGATTGTTTCCAGATGCGTTGTCACCATAGCCGTCACCATCGCCATCTGACCACTGAGTCGGATCTGTAGGGAACTGGTCCCCCTCAAACCCACTAGCATTGTCACCGTGCCCGTCGCCATCTACATCTTCCCATTGAGTGCCATCCGTTGGGAACTCGTCTGGATCATTACCGCTTGCATTGTCACCGTAACCATCACCATCCTGATCCGACCACTGAGTGATATCGTTCGGGAAAGCATCTCCATTTGTTCCAGAGGAGTTGTCACCATATCCATCGCCATCGGTATCGGCCCATTGGGATGCGTCTCCGGGCATGAAATCGCCATTATCCCCAACCCCATCGCCGTCAGTATCCTCCCACTCGTTAGGATCGGTTGGGAAGGCATCTGGATCGTTACCACTTACGTTGTCACCATAGCCGTCGCCATCCTGATCAGACCATTGCGTACCATCGGTTGGGAAGGCATCGGAGTTGTTTCCAGCGGGATTATCTCCAAAGCCATCTCCATCACCATCTGACCACTGGGTAGAATCGAAGGGGAAATCATCAGATGCATCGACATAGCCGTCTCCATCTGTGTCCCTCTGTGTCGCATCGCAACCATTGAGATCTACAGCAGCGTTCGGCGAAGTGTTTGGACAAAGATCATTCTCATTCCAGACACCATCCCAATCATCATCGAAGAAAATCGTCATGCAAAGCATGCCCATATCGAGTACACCATGCGTTGAATTCTCGAGGCTTACAACAACACAGTAGTAGCCGCTGGTAGAAGGCGTAGTGTAGTTCCAGCTGAACCCAGTCATGTTCGTCATATTCGTAGTATTTGTCGCATTTGCGGTAAACGATACTGGTCCATAGGAATCAAGAATATTCGAGAAGTTCGATATTTCAACTAACGAAACGTTCCAATCGTAACTGTCCCCAACAATGAGATTAGTGAAATTAAACTGAATCTCATTCAGAGTCGCATTCCTATCCCCTGCCATCGAAGTCACATTGACACGTGGCCAAATCGGGGTGTAACAATCCACATATCTGTCGAGGACGCTTCCAGTGGAATTCTCAAGGAAGAGGACGATGCAATGCGGATCCCCTGAGATAGGAGAAGTCCAATTCAAAGTCACGTTCTGATGCGGACCAGTAGCAGTGAAATTCGCATATCCTGAATCAATCGTAGAGTAATTAGTACCTTCAATGAAACTCCAGTTGAGAGAATATGTATTTCCAGTTGTAAGATTCTGGGAGTGGGCAATTCCGTCGGTGTCGCTTGTGAAATTGAAATCCAGCATCTTAACCTCTATACAATCGAGAGATTCGTTGACTACTCGATATCCAGAAGTGGTTTGACCTGTAACCTCGTAAAGACCACCGTATAGGCAGAAGACGCCTGCACGCTCAGGATAACTGAGATTGGTCGAGGAAATTGTGAAATTCGATTGAGTGACATTAAGTGGTGTAGAAGTAGCGTTGAAAACCGTATAACTTCCGTTAACAAACTCGGCCGTGATTATGTCGAATTCATAGCTGTAGGATGTATTGGTGGTCAAGTTCGTGAGTACATGCTCACCAAAGGTGAGATTGTTTGCAAGAGTAGTCGAAACATTGCCCGGAGCAGGGGGCAAAGGAGAGGACCCTCCTACAATGAAGTAAGAGAGGGTATAGGTGCCAGTATTTGGTGTAGTAAATGACCAGACATCGACATGCAAATAGTATGTTGATCCGCCTGCATATAGTGTCCCTGTGCTCGTTACGTTCTCGACTAGATTCGTGGATGAGGATGAATCAATGAGAGTCCCGTTCGCATCACGAAGCCATAGATCGAAATCGAGGCCCGTATTATGTTGCATAGATGCTGAGATCGTTGCATTGAGAGGAACGTAGACTGCGTAGTAGTCATCTTGATCTGAAATATGATTCAGATAACCACTGTAGGTAACGTTGTTCGCCCCACTCAATGTGACCGCTGTAGCCTGCGTATTGCCCGCATCTCTACCGGAGCCAGCATCGTTCTGTGCCTGAATAGAGTAACTTTCTACCTCCAAAGTAGCATTGTAGTAATTCACTGCAGAACTGTATCCGTAGACCCTGACGCAGTAAAATCCTGAAGATGTCACAACATCTGAGACGGATTCAGAATTTGAGACACCAGTGGAACTTGTAATCGTGTTTCCAGAACCGTCGTACAAAGTCATGTCAATATCGCCGTTCGCGTGAACAAAAGTGATGTTAAACCAGAATTGTGCCGATTGATTCACCCAGAAGCAGAACCAATCCTCATCTGTGGAGTTGTGTATTGTTAGACCCGACCACGAAGTGGAGTTTACTCCAGAGGAACTTGTGGTTGCATTACCCCAAGTTGCAGTAGCCTGGGTATCGTTCGGCTCATATGAATCGGGTGTAGAAGCAGAAGCAGGTCCACCCCCGCCACCTGAGCCACCTGAGCCACCTGACCAGCCAGACCATGTGCCTGTTGTCGAGTTCCCTGCACCACCATTAGATCCTGCAACTCCTGCAGCACCAGTACCGTATGGAGCGCCTGCACTGCCGCCTGAACCAGACGATGCGGAAAGAATTGCATTCCCAGTCATCAAGAGATTGCTAGTACTATTAGCACGGATGTCGAGATTTCCACCTGAACCACCGCCGCCACCGTCGCCCCCATCATACATGAAAAGACAAGCGCTACCAGGGAGGCAATCTCCATCTTCACCATCGCCGCCATCGCCGCCTTGAGCTAAGATGCTACCATAAATTTCAATCAAATTGGACCTCATTACTACAGATCCACCTGACCCGCCGCCAGCACCAGGTCCGCCTGTTCCTGAACCGTTGTTGTAACGATATCCGGGGTCTGCATCAGCACCTGAAGCGCTGACGGTCCCATATATCTCAATTGAATCAGCATAAATAACAATGTGGCCACCACCAATTCCACCATCAGAAATCAAATTTCCATTACTATCGTAAATTGAACCTCCATTGGAACCTGACTCATTGCTGACACCGTAAGATGAACCCCCATTAGAACTGGTCGTACCACCTCCGGATCCGCCATTACTGTAGTGCCCTGCACCTCCTGCACCACTACCCATCCAACTAGTTGAAAGTTGAATTGAAGTGCCTAAACCTTGAGTCGAATTTGAGTAAGCATTAGCAATAATCGATGCACTGCTCGATACTGTCAACGTATTTACAGTTAGAATAAGAGAACCATTGGCTACAATCGAACCACAGGATGTTATTCCACAACCAACGTAGAGATCGTCATAGGCATGATTCCCACTGAGATAAGTTGTGTTCAGAATGGTAGCATTTGTTGATCCTGCGCCCGATGGTCCGGAGTAATTCACCTCGTCTAATCCATCCAAAGGAGAATTTTTTCCCACGAGAAAACCCATCATTACAGACGAAAAAAGAGTAAATGCGACAAGGAGGCAGATGGCGGAGCGGCTGCCTTGATTCACATTGACCATGGGCCCGAGTTGGGGGCTAAGAATATGAAACACATGGTTCAAGTCTATGATTAATTGATTCTTGGTGATGGCAAAATTACGTTTGAATCGCCCTCTAATACTAAAATGACAGCCAATCGTTCATGTAGTCTTGAAGCACACTTCCACATCATGAAGAGGGTAGTGCTTACTGTATTGCTACTTCTTGCCGCTCCACTATGCATGACATTGGACTATTCTGGGAGCAACATTGAACCTCTCGTAATCAATGATGGAGAGCCTTCTTTCTCGTATGGATCAAATTCTCAAAACCTCAGTTACACTACCACTTTTATTCAATCAGATTGGAACGCATCAGTCACGGCATTAGGTTATGACAATGATGGGAATTTGTCCTTCGGCGGAATGATGTGCGCCATGTTCCCTGGGGAATACGTAGCACGAAGTATGCCATTATGCAACTACCAATCTGAAACCGGGATGAGCAGTCATCCGGGGTACGGCCCGGCAATGTTTGGAAACATCTATCGAAATGGCAGCCTCCGTGATATCGAAATTATCAACAGTACATCAGGAGGCGACCGGATCGACGATATCCTCTACCTGAGTAATGGTGATTATCTGATATCAGGCTGGTTTTGTTGGGGAATGGCTGATGCATCAGGCTCAGAATGCGAGATTGGACGGAACGGGATATCGGCTGATTCCTATGAAGGGGATGATGCATTCATCGCAAGAGTGGCCCCCAATGGGACATGGTTGTGGGCCATCGGGATGGGGGGCATAATGTGGGATACGACTCATAGCCTTGCAGAAGGCCCAAATGGTGAGTTATTCGCATTGACAAGTTTCTGTGTAAATAGTGGTTCAAATTCATGCCAATTAGCAAGCGATTTTGGAACAAATCTCTCGGAAGGGCAAGATGATCTACTCCTCATGGAAATTTCACCAGGCGGTACAATCCTATGGACAGAACATATGGGTAGCGAATACTCGGATCATGGCCCTGAAGCAGGATTCTTTCGCCTAGGGAAGAAGGGGATTGTAGCAACAAGTGACGGGGGCGTAATTGTAGCAGGTAGTTCTTGCGAACAAAATGCAAATTGCGACTTCTACATCTCGGATGTGACTCTAAGTAATGGAAGTGATGGATTCCTTGGTAAGTTCGACGGAGACGGAGATCTGGTTTGGGCCCAACAAATCGGAGGGGACGCGGTAGATTATCTACAATCAATCGCTAAGGTAGATGAGCATCGAATAATAGTTGGAGGGAATCATTATTCCGGACAATTCAATGCAGGTAGTCGCGCGATTATCCACTACGGTTCATCTGACTCCTGGTGGGGAATCATGAATCATACATCAATGACTTGGGAAGGACTTTGGGGGTCTGAAGATGCTGCTGATTCCTTCATCCATAGTGTTGCAGTCGATGCTAGAGGAGACATCATCCTAGGGGGCAGCGGTTGTTGGATGAATTCGAACTGCATGGTTGACATTGCAGGGCTGAATCAATCCAATCTAACCAAGTCCGGATTTATTCTCAAACTCGACCAGAATGGAGCAGGGGAATGGCTCTTACCTGTAGTCGCAAGTGGGGGGGTATCAAGCCCAATTAATGCCTTAGAAACAAATCAATACGGAGATATTGCAGCTGTATCAAGGATATGTATCGACTCTAATCATAACAGTCAATGCACTGTCGAAATTGGCAGTACAATATCGACCCCATTATACAGAAGTTCGGTTGTTATTCAGATAACACAGGACAATGATTTAGATGGCATATACAATGACTTAGACAACTGTAAAGATGGCATTCAAGGTTGGATTTCGAACATAACTTCTGACAACGACGGAGATGGATGTGAAGACACTTTAGAGGATACTGATGACGACAATGATGGTATTCTCGATTACCAAGATGGGTGCCCATTAGTATTTGGAAATTCATCCGAAGATCGTCATGGATGTCTTGACTCAGATGGCGATGGATGGTCCGACCCAGATTCAATATGGATAGTTGATGATGGAGCCGATAGATACCCGGCCGACTCGAGCCAATGGAGAGATAGTGATGGAGATGGGTACGGAGATAATCACTACTATGATATCGACCCAGTAACCGGACTTTATGTTAACCAGACCGGAGATGGAGCCCCCCTTGATCCGGAACAATGGAGCGACATGGATGGAGATGGGTACGGAGATAATGACCAAGCAGGTACTCGATATGATGACTGCGCATACACTTACGGCCTATCATCAGAGAATGATCGTTTTGGATGTGTTGACAACGATGGAGATGGCTGGGCTAACGAAGATGATGACTATCCATTTGAAGCAACCCAATGGTCCGACCAAGATGGAGACGGATACGGCGATAATCCAACAGGAGCATCCCCTGACGCTTGCCCTACAATCTATGGGACCTCAACTATAGTAAGCAATCTTGGATGCCCAGATATTGATGGCGATGGATGGCCCGATTCAACAGATGCATTTCCTAATGAGGCATCTCAATGGAATGACACAGATGGTGACGGATTTGGCGATGAACTCAACGGTATTGATGGAGACGATTGCGTCAACACTCCAGGGAACTCAACAATGGGATTACTCGGATGTATTGATGCAGACGGTGATGGATGGGCAGATACTGAGGATGAACTTCCAGATAACCCCTCACAATGGGAAGATTCCGATAGTGATGGCTACGGAGATAACCCAAATGGTACTGACCCTGATGGATGCCCTACACAAGCTGGAACATCCTACATCGACGTCAATGGCTGTTCCGACTACGACAGCGATGGTTGGTCGGGCCTAAGTGATGTATTCCCCTTTGACCCAACCCAATGGATGGATACTGACAATGATGGATATGGTGACAATGCATCGGGAGATTATGCCGATAACTGCCCTTCAGTTGCTAACGGTGTCGATGAGGATAATCAAGCCGACTATGACTTAGATGGGGATGGCGATGCCTGCGATGATGACGATGACGGAGA